>CEUR01080267.1_pt1 | contig 16646 bp, 15 predicted proteins | sample 356411 | NCBI WGS metagenome assembly CEUR01 (sample SAMEA2622715, study PRJEB7988) | marine metagenome | biome: marine biome (ENVO:00000447); feature: surface water layer (ENVO:00002042); material: "saline water (ENVO:00002010), including plankton (ENVO:xxxxxxxx)" | depth 5 m
ATGACATCTCAAGAATTAGAGATGATGGCAGCAAAAGTAATATCTCCTACTATTGATGGCGCATACCAGTCTGGTTGCCACACTGCTTCAGTTTGGGATATTGCTTCAAAAGAAAATATACCTAAGCTTATGAAGTTCATGAATGATTTTGGTCTTATTACAGGGAGAGATCCAAATAATAATTATCATCCCTTAACTGATGTAATTCATAAGGTTTTAAATGACATTACAGTTGATGATTGGTCAATAATCATCGGTGGTGATTCACATACTAGAATGTCAAAAGGAGTTGCATTTGGTGCAGATTCTGGAACCGTTGCTTTAGCTCTAGCGACAGGTGAGACTTCTATGCCAATTCCTGAATCAGTCAAAGTTACTTTTAAAGGAAAGATGCAAGATCATATGGACTTTAGAGATGTTGTTCATGCAACACAATCACAAATGTTAAAAGAATTTGGTGGAGAAAATGTATTTCAAGGTAGAGTTATTGAAGTTCATATTGGAACCCTACACTCAGACCAAGCTTTTACTTTTACGGACTGGACTGCAGAGATGAAAGCTAAAGCATCAATTTGTATTTCTGAGGATAATACTCTTATTCAATCTTTGCAGATTGCTATTGAAAGAATACAGTCAATGATTGATAAGGGAATGGATAATAGCAAACAAGTACTAAAGAGTTTAGTTAATAAGGCAAATAGTAGAATTAAAGAGATCAAATCAGGTAAAAAGCCTTCAATAAAACCAGATAAAAATGCAAAATATTATGCTGAATTAACTGTTGACTTAGAAATAATAGATGAACCTATGATTGCAGACCCAGATGTTAATAATGAAGATTCATCAAAAAGATATACACATGACACTATAAGAGAATTATCATACTATAAAGGTAAAAAGAAGATTGATTTAGGATTTGTTGGATCATGTATGGTACATAAAGGTGATATAAAAATTGTTGCTAAGATGTTAAGGAATCTAGAAGAAATACATGGTAAGGTTGAATTTAAAGCTCCTCTAATATTAACTGCTCCAACATATAACATTATAGAGGAACTCAAAGAAGAAGGCGATTGGGAAATTCTTCAAAAATATTCTGGATTTGAATTTGATGATTCTGCCCCTAAAAATATAGCTAGAACTGAATATGACAATATTTTATATCTAGAACGTCCAGGTTGTAATTTATGTATGGGTAATCAGGAAAAAGCGGAAAAAGGTGATACTGTAATGTCAACTTCAACTAGATTATTTAAAGGTAGAGTTGTAAAAGACTCAGATAAAAAGAAAGGGGAATCCTTACTAAGCTCAACTCCAGTTGTAGTATTATCTGCAATAATGGGCCGAATACCAACATTAGATGAATATAAAATAGCTATTAAAGGGATCAAACTTACTAAATTTAAACCACCATTAAAATTAATGACATCTAAGCCTAATCATTTAATATCCTATTAATTTTAATCAGCTTTATATTAATCATATTTTAATTATTATGATTCTTTTTAAAAAAATGAATAATAATTATATCTTTTATTAATATGTAAATTACTGAAGTAATTAAACCTACGATAGAAAAAATTATTGTAATTGCAGTTTTTTTAGGATAAAATGGAGAATTAGGAATAGAAGGATATTTAATAACAGTTAATGAAGAAATATCCTTTTTGATTTGAAGTTTAATCTTTTCAATATTCCTAGATATTTCAGATACTACTGAATTAATAATATCAAACTCTGATTGCAAAATATATAGTTTTGAAGAAAACTTTGAAGAGGAAACATTAATATTATTGTCATTAAATTCTGATAATTTCCTTTGAGCCTTAACAAATTCTTCTTTTTTAATTTTTAGATTATTTTCACTATATAAAAGAAGCTCTTTATTTGCTGACACATTTTTCTCAATTATAAACTTTTCTAAAATTGAATAAACCTCTTTAGCTAAAATATATGAATATTCTGGAGAAGAAGATTCAGACTTAATTTCAGTATATCCAGCTGATAAATTATTTTGGATTATAATATAATTTGGTATTAGCTCAAATAAGCTATATTCCAAATAGGAAATGTTATTACTATCATTAAATAAATTCTTATTTTCAACATTAATAATTGAATCAAATTCTAAATTATTATCGTCAATCAAAAAATCTTTAAATGTGTAATTAGAATCTAAATTTATTTTTAAAATATCTTTCTTTATAAAATCATTTTCAAATATTAATAAATATAAATTGGGATGAATAAATAAATCCTCCTGGTTTAAATTTAAATTTATACCAGTAAGGTTTGCTATAGAATTTAAATTACTATTAGATTGTTGAGTTAAGTTTTTATTTACAAAAACTAATGAAGATGAAAATTTATTTTTTAATGAAAAAGAAATTAATATTCCTATAATTGAAAATAACAAAGTAAAAGATAAAATGAATTTATAGTTTTTGAGAAATTTTGAAAAAATAATTTCAAAATCTAAATTTTCATCTTTTTTATTAATAGCCATTTACGTTGGCAAAGTTATTTAAGAAAAAATAATATTTCATCTTGATTGAACAATTTTATTAAGTCCTGGTGGTGGTTTCTCATATAATTCAATTTCTCTACTAGAAATTTGAATTAACTCATCATCAACATTATAATATTTTAAAATTGAACACAAATGATTTAAAGCTATTTTTTTTGAAAATAATGCTAGAACTGTTAAAAAAATTAAGATAATATCAAGAATAATCCCACTATTTTCAACATAAACAAGACCTAACCTGCTTTTCCAAGGCCTAATTATTCTATTATATTTAAGATCTGGATCATTACTGTTAGCTAATATACTTCCTTCATCAGAAAAAACAATAGATGAAAAATCAGTTATTCCTGGCTTTATTGATAAAAGTCTTTTTTCTTGTTTTGAATATAAATCTGTTTCATATTTAACATTAGGCCTAGGACCAACAAAAGACATATTTCCAATTAACACATTAAATAGCTGAGATAACTCATCAATTTTGAATTTTCTAATAACTTTACCAATACTGGTTATCCTTTTATCATCATTTGATGTAGAATCAACACCTGAAATATCGGCATTAAATATCATTGATCGAAATTTATATAATTTAAACAGCTTACCATTTTTACCTACTCTTAATGAAATATAAAGAGGAGATTTAAAATCTTGTAACCAAATCAAGAGTAAGAAAATGATTAATAATGGCGATAAAATAATTAAACCAAATAAAGAGAAAACAATATCAATTGACCGTTTCAATATTTATCATTTTAATGATTTCTTTAGAAATTTTTTCAGGTGATATATAATATAATTTTTCTAATTGTTTACTGGTTGGTGCTGGACATTCTGGAAGGGTTATTCTTACAGGTTTAGATTTAATTTTATTAATTTCTATTTTCTCCATAACTGAGCTTATTATTTCAGAAGAAAGTCCACAAGATGACCAATCACCATCAACTACCAAAAGTTTTCCTGTTTTATTAACAGATCTAATTATTGAATCATAATCAATTGGATTTGCAACTCTTAAATCTATAACTTCTGCTGAAATATTTTCTGTTATTTTGAGTGCATCTAAAATTAACTTTACTGAATGACTAATACCAACAATAGTAATATCTGAACCACTATTAATTACTTTAGGTTTTATATTTTCTAAATCAATCAATTTAATTTCTTGATAATTTTCTTCAACTTCATACAACCATCTGTCATCAATAAATAAAACAGGGTCATTTGATAAAACACTAGAAATTAACAAATCTCTTGCATCATTTGGTGAATATGGCATTACAACTCTTAAACCTGGAATATGTGCAAACCATGAATGAAGTGATTGAGAATGTTGAGCTCCTTGCTCACCTCCTCTATTTATAATACCTCTAACAGTTAATGGTGCAGATGAATTACCACCAAACATATATCTCCATTTTGCTGCTTGTGTGACGATCTGGTCTACAGCTAATAACATGAAATCAACTCTGGGATGAACAATCATTGGTTTATAACCACACATTGATGCACCAACTGCAGCTCCTGTTGTAGCATATTCTGAAACTGGGCAATCAATAACTCTATCTTTACCAAATTTTTTATCTAAATCCCTCATAGTCGCACCAACGTACCAAGGACTCCATAAACCCTGACCTATTATAAAAAACTCACTATGATTTTCTAATAAATAGTTGTATGCTTCTAATATAGCGCTGGAATATGAAATTTTTTTCATGAGTTATATACTGGTTCTAACAAAAAATTATCTGGAGGAAAATCAGATGCTAATGCATTCTCCCAGTCATTATCGATCTTATTCTTAAGAGATAATTCTAGGTTTTTTAGATCTTTTTTAGATATAATTGATTTTTTTATCATGGAATTTGAAAGTCTTTTTATTGGATCTCTTTTTTTCCACTTATTCAAATCATCTTTTCTCATGACTCCAACATCATTATCATCTCTATGTCCAACATGTCCTTTCCATCTGTAAGTAAATGCCTCAAGAAAAAATGGTTTATTGTCTATTCTCATTTTTTTTACTATGTCTTTCAAAAGTTTATACATACTAACTACATCATTACCATCAATAGATTTAAAACTGATATCATGAGCTTTTGCAAATCTAGAGGTACTTATATTTGGCTGCCTCAAAGATATATGTAAGTGACTCGAAAATAAGTTATTTTCACATACATATAGAACTGGCAAAGACATTACAGATGACATATTTAAAGATTCATGAAAAACTCCTTCTTCACAAGCACCATCACCAAAAAAACTTATTGCAATATCTTTTCCATTATCCATCTTCGCTGCTAAACCTGCTCCAGTGGCAATAGGTATTGTTGTTCCAACTATAGGGACAGAACCATAAAATCCATTATTTTTATCAATAACATGCATTGAACCTCCCATACCCTTTGAACATCCATCATATTTTCCTAAAATTTCGGCAAAAAGAGAATATGTATCCTCATTTATTGCTAAATAATGAGAGTGAGATCTATGTGCACCAAAGCTTCTATCAGTTTTCTTCATAATTAAAGATACTGCTGTACCTATCGCTTCTTGGCCAATAGCAAGATGACATGGACATTTTATTACACCACTTTCAACATTTTCTGATATTTTTTGTTCAGCAAATCTTATAATCAGCATCTTTCGAAGCATATCAGTTAATAGATTTGGATTTATATTGGATATGTCAATATCTTCATTAAAATAATCTGGATTTGAATAATTATTCTTCATAATTATCTCATTTATAAAATTCTATGATTCTATCACTAATATAATCAATCTCATCATTTTTCAAAGAAGTATTCATTGGCAACATAAGACATTTCTTATACATTTCTTCAGTGTAAGGCAAACCTTTACCAGTAAAACCAAGTGATTTGATAGAATGAACTGGCTGCCCATTCCATTGAATAAGTGTACCAATTCCATTTTTTTCTAAATAAAGCTTTAACTCATCTCTTCTTTCAGCTTCAATTTCATAATTTTGATACACATCATAATAATTACAATCAGAATCAGGTGAAGGGGGGAGTAAAATATTAGTAATAGAAGATAAATTTTCATTGTAAATAGTTGCAATTTCTCTTCTCCTATTAATTTCCTCAGAGTAATAAGATAGTTTAAAATTTAATATAGCTGCTTGAAGATTATCTAACCTTGAATTAAATCCCCACTTAACAAAAATACCATCATCATTTCTACCATGATCTCTTAATAATTTTACATTTTCATACATTTCTTTATTATTAGTAATAAAAGCTCCTCCATCACCAAAACAACCTAGATTTTTAGCAGGATAAAAACTAATAGTTCCACCAAGATCAAATGAACATACACTGTTGTTTTTATATTTTGCACCTAAACCTTGGGCAGCATCTTCAATTATAACTAAGTTATTTTTTTTTGCAATAGATAATAAAGTATCCATTTCACAACATCTTCCATTTAATTGAGTTGGAATTATTGCTTTAGTTTTAGCAGTAATTAATTTTTCTACTGAATCTGGATCAATCATATGATCTTCTCGACAATCAGCAGGAATTGGAGTAGCACCAACAAACTTTATTGAACCTGCTGTAGCTATATATGTGTGAGATGAAAAGATAACCTCATCACCATTTCCAATACCTGCTGCCATTAAGGCAAGCCAAATAGCATCTGTTCCATTAGCAACACCGAGAGCATATTTACAGTTAGTAAAATTTTGTAAACCCTCTTCAAATTCATCAAGATCTTTTTGTAAGATATATGCTCCTCTAGAACAAACATCATTAATAATTTCATCAAATTTTTTTTTATTTGATTTATATAAATAGGAATAATTGAAAAATGGAATCTTGTTCATAGTATAACTATTAAAATGTTAAGTAAATTTAAAAACTTTACAAGATTAAATAATTTAAAAATTATAGAATTATTATTTCCAATTTATTTTTTTATGCACCAAAAATTAACATAAGGTATTTGTTTTGATTTTATAATTTTAAAATTATTTTCTAAAATTTTTCCTTCAAATTTACTAATAGTTATTCCATTAATACCAATTTCATAACAATGATGAGGATCAATCCAAGGTTTTTTAAGAATGAAATTTCTATAAAAAGCTTTTGGAGATAAAATCCCATTTTTTAATGATATCATTTTTGGGGTTAAGTTTAAACTTGAAAAAAAAGAAAACCAGGTTCTTCTATGTGGAACAGTTAAAATTATATGTCCATTTTTTTTCAAATATTTGTACATATTACTGAATGCAGAACTAACATCTTCAAATGGAATATGTTCTAAGACATCAGTAATAATTATTAAATCATATTTATTATGAATAGATTTTTTATAAGTTCTTATATCACCCTTATAAGTTGGATTCATATTAGGATTTATATCGAAGGTTTCATATAAGTCAACATATGGCTCAAGAATTGATTTAACAACATAATCTCCACTCCCTACCTCTAAAATAGATTTAGCTTTAATATCTTGAAAAGATTTAATAACTTGAAAATATCTATTCCACGAAATAAAATCTAATTTATCAAAATAAAAGGATCCAGATAATTTAAATTGCTTTAGATAATTAGGGTTTTTCAAAATAATTAAATTAGGTTTTTATTTTTTTATAAATTTTATTCTTAACAACAGTTTTATATTTTCCAGATAATTCAACATAATTTTTAATAATCAATTTTACACCTTTCTCATTTATTTGCTCATCAGAATAAAGTTTTTTTGTTAAAGGAAATACTTTTGGATTAAGAACAGGAGATGATTTTAGACTCCAATCATAATCATCGAAGTCAATATAACCACCTTCTTTCAATAAAAAATCAGAAATGAAAAAAGTAAGTCCATCAATTGGAAAAGTATGTGCTCCATCTAAAAAGATATAATCAAATATTGGCTTCTTTTTTTTGGACCATAAATCATTTAATGAAGAGTTATAACTATCTAAGTATTTATAGGTATTAGAATAAGATTCAAAATTATTAAATCCTAATTCCTTTAATTCTTTACCCAAGACTTCTAACCTATCTTCAAAATCAAATAGAAATAATTTTGTGTCTTCATCAATAACTTTAATTATTTCTTTTGTTGTGTGTCCTTTGTATACACCAATTTCAGCAATTGATTTAGGTTTAAATTTTTTAATATACTTTATAGTTTCTTCATTATAAGAACCAACAGCTACTGTTCTTGGGTAAGATCTTCCTATAGAATTATATAGAGATTTTAAATAATCTTTCATTTTTTATAATATTTTAAATAAACTTTTTCTACGTGCAATAAATAATTTTTAAATACAGATTTTGAGTCAAAATGATGATTATAGTATTTTAAAATTTTATTCTTATCAATAGAATTATCGTTCAATTTAATTAATAAATTATGAATTTCATCGACTAATGATTTGGAATTTTTGTATTTATAATTACTACCAAAATTATTTTTTATAACTAAATTACCTAAAACACCACCACCTAAAGTTGTAAGTATCGGTAATCCACTTGAGAAATATTCAATTGCTTTACCAGGAATAGAATTTAAAAATGCTTTTTTCGGTTTATATGGACATAACCCTATTGAGGATATATTTAATAACTCTTTAATTTGAGTAGCTGTAACATACCCAGGAAATATTATATTTCTCAACTTTTTTGATTTTTTAATTATATCATTTCTTAAATCTCCATCACCACAAATTACAAATAAGACATTGCTTTTTTGAAGTTTTTCAGCAGATTCAATAACTGTTTCTAAATCAAATTGATAACCTATTGTCCCAAAAAAACAAATTATATTTTTATAACCAGCTGGAATTATTTTATTCCAAAAAGATTTAGCAGAATTATTTGTTTTATTTTTTTCAGATTTATAGTATGCTAATGGAAAAGAATTATCAAAATTATTTTTTTTTCTATTTATAATTTTTAAACAATAATTTAATAATTCGTCAGTTATTGATATAATTCCTGTTGAATTTCTTAAAATTGATTTTCTTTTTTTAAATAAAGGATACAAAATTAATCTTATAATAGGTTGAAAAATTCTTGGTGCAACTTCAACAAATACTTCTGGCCATAAATCACGATAGTCAACTAAAACGCAAATATTATTTTTTCTTGCATAATCAACTGCTACCCTTGACAATTCCATTGTAGGAAATGAGGTTATTATTATATCAGGCTTAGATTTTTTTTTAATATATCTCTTAAATTTTTTTGCAATTTGATAATGATCAATAATTCTAGAAAAAGAAATGTTACTCTTATACCCTCTTCCTTTAAAGGATATAACTTTTAAGTTATCATTGTCATTGTAAATATGATCTGAATCATATTCATGTTTTTTTAAAAAGTGATTAAACGTAGAAGTAAACCATGTTACATGGTGATCAGAGTTTTGAGAAATATATTTTGCAAAAATTCCAGTTCTATGTAAACGTAATTTTTGTTTTTGTTTGATTATTGGTTCACCAATAGTTAAAAGCCATATTTTCATTTAAAATTTATTTTTTATCAATTCTATTAATTTCATAGATTGATATTTATAACTATAGTTTGTATTTTTTTTCTTTCTCAAATCAAATTCTTTAATATTTTTTTTATTTTTTAAAAAATCTGTAAAGTCATTTGATTGAGTAAAATAAATGCCTCTATTTAATTTATTCATAATTTTTCCAGACTCACTATTTTTATTATTTCCAAAAGCAAGAATTGGACGACAAGCATTTATGTATTCATAAAACTTCAATAGTAATACTCCAGGGTCAGATATACAATCAAAATAAAATAAATAATCATATTTTTTTTGTAATAAAATTGTTTCTTTTCTATTAAATCTTCCAATTTGTTTAATAAATGATTGAAAATTATTTTTACTAATTAATATATCAAGCTTGTCTGAAAAGTTACCACAAAAATGAATCTCAATTTGTACATTGTTAGTTTTTCTTAGATAATTTTTAATTCCATTAATAAATATTTCAAAATCACTAATATTAAAACTTATTGTGCCTACATATAAAAAATATAATTTTTCTGATTTATTACTTAATAAATTTATTTTGGAATTTTCTTTGACTATAGAAAAACCATTTCTAATTACATGTGCTTCTTTATTAAAATAACTATTGAGTTTCAAGGCCCACGGTTCACTTACTGTAGTTATTAAATCACAGCTATTAATAATTTTCCTTTCCAAAATTAAATCAATATATTTTCGTATTTTACCAAAAGAATAATTATGATTAAAAGACCATAAATCCCTGTAGTCTGCAATCCATTTTACATTTGGATGTTTTTTTTTTATTAAAAAAGCAGAAATGTGTGAAGTGGGATACGGTGAACTACTTATAATTATTGTATTGTCACCATTAAAATTATCTGAATATAACTTCAGATATTTAAAACATGTATATATATATTGATCAGGAAAGTTTAATCTTAAATAGATATTAACTAAAAAAGACTTTATTGAAACAATAAGTTGTTTAATTATATCCTTAAAAAAATTAGGTTGCGATTTATTATTGTAATTATCATTAATAAAATTCTCCTTATTATAAGGATAATATCTTTTAATTTTTTGCATTAAATTAAATTCTCTTTGAAATAAAAATTGATTTAATCCATAATTAAAATCTTTAGGAAAGTCTGAAGTTTTTAAATAATTATTATAATCAGAACCAATAAGTGAAATATCAAAATCAGATTGTTTTTTCATATAATGTATAAAATTTGATATTCTTGGAGCACTATGCTCTAAATCAGTTATAAAAACAACTTTATATTTTTTATCCACCTTAATTATATCTTGTAAGAATTAAAACTTTTAATAATCTGTAGATTAAAATGATCAATTCAACTATTAATTATTTTTTTATAAATTTTATTCATTTTTGACATTTCATTAAAATAGTCATTATAATCTTCTATTTTTTTTCTTGCATTTAAGAGATATTTTTTGATTGTTTTATTATCAAGAGTTATTATTTTTTCAATATTCAGGGTTAAATCTGAAACTGATTTTGTACTAAATAAAAATCCACATTCATCACTCATCCAAAATGGATTTTCAGAATTATCTGCACTAAGAACAAGAGTACCCGATGACATTGCTTCTGATGTTGATGCTGATAATCCAGCATCTGATGTTGAGGTAGAAACATATAAATCATATTTTTTTAATATAGAAGGTAGTTTTTCGTATATATATTTCCCTTTGAATTTTATATTATTATCTAAATTTAAATTTTTCACAAGTTTTTTTAAATCTTTTTCTAAGGAACCAGTTCCATAAATATCTAATTGAATATTATGGTTTTTAAGTAATAGATTATTAACTGCATTTATTAAATCATTTATTGCATATATTTCTTCAAGATTTCTCAACGATATTATTCTAAAGATATTATTTCTTTTTTTTATTTTAAAATTAAAAGTTTCTGTATTTGTACCATAATTAATTCTTTTAATCTTATTATTATCTTTTATATCAAATTTTTTAACCTCATCAATCATAAACTTAGCATCAACAGTTATTAAACTAGATTTATTAAAAATTTTTTGAATTATTATGCCTTTCAAACTATTCTTTAATGTGAACTTAATGTCACTACCCCAGGGTGATGTAATTAGCTTTTTAATATTTAAAAGAGGAATCAAATATAATTGAAATCCTAAATAATGATAATGAACAATATTTGGATTTATTTTATTTAAAAGCTTTTTCAAGCTAAAATAATTTAAGATTATATTTTTTTTTAAATAAAAAAAGTCAATTTTAGGATCTATTTCAATTGACTTTTCATAAAAACTTATCCAATAAATTTTATAATTAAACTTCAAAAAAGCTTCAATCCACTTTTTTGAATGAATACTATTAGCTGGTGCTATAAAAAGTATTTTTTCTTTCATAAATAGATATAAACATAATCAAAATAACTACTGATTGAGCAAATATTAAACTTAAAATAGGCTTGTAGATATTAATACTTTCCGTTAAAAATATGACAGTTAAATTAATTAAAATTGAAATTAAAAATATTAAAATTAATTTTAAATATTTTTTTTCTTTAAGTATAGGAAAACACAAAAAATTAACAACACTATTCATAAACATATAAATATAAATTATAGTTAATAAGTTAAAATTAGAAAATGAATTTTTACTTAATTGAAATAATAAAAAATCATAGATAAAATATATAAATAAGAAAAATGATAAAATAACAATTACTCCTAATAAAAAATCTTTAATTAGATTTTTATAGCTTAATTTCTTTTTATTTTCATATAAGTATTTTGGGAAAGAATAATAAACAAGAAAATTTATGATTGTAAATGGTGCATTAACAATAGTAAGGTTAAAAGCATAAGTAGCATAAGTTTCTAATGCAATAAAATTAATAATATAGAAGTTAATAAAGTACAAATTAAAATTCATTAAAATATATATTATTAGAAAAAGAAAACCTTCTTTTAAAATCTTAGATTCAATACTTTTTTTCTCAAGTAAAATACCCGAATAATATACGCTACTAATGAATTTTATAAAAAAACTATTTTGTCTAAGTGTATAAAAAAGGGCTAATAAATAAGAAAATAAAAAAGATAAAATAAAAGAATAATCTAGTTGATAAAAAATTAAAAAAGATAAAATTCTAATAAGATTTCTAAAAATTAAAAATTTAGAATTAATAATGAATCTCTCTTTAATTCTATGATATATAATATTATACTCAGAAATAATATCAAAAACAAAAATAATTATAAGGGGCAGTAAAAAAATTACATACGACTCATCTCCAAATAAATTCCTTGAAAAAAACTTATTAAAAGTTATTAGAAAAACTGAGAAAAAAAATAATGATAAAATTGAAATTTTAAATAAGTTAATAATTACCTCGAAAGTTTTCTTGCTCAAATTAGAGCTTTTTGAGAATATTACAAGAATTGGTGTGCCAATGCCAAATAATAAAATATTAGATATGTAAGATGATATTGAAATTGACATCGAATACAAACCATATTCAGACTCAGTTAAAATCTTAGCTAGGAAAAATAAAAAAAATACACTTATTATTTTATCTAAAATTAAAATTGAATAATATTTAGATACATTGAAATTTAAATGATTAAATAATTTATTTATCATAATCTAAAATCATCAATATTTAATTTAAAAATTAGAAACCAATAAAGTAATGAATCAAATACATTAGTAATAAAAGGAAAAAGAATTAAAATAAATATTAAATAATAGAATTTATTAAGTGACGAAAAATTCTTAGTTAGGATTGAGTTCTTGAATGAAACAAATAAAAGACTGATCTTTTTTAAATATATAATTAAAAAATAAAAAACTCCACCAGAAATAAATATTGCTGAAAAGCCAATAGGTCTCACAATTCTTCTTCCAAAAGAATTGTTATCAGGACCAATATAATCTACTAAAATATGTTTAAAAGATTCACCACCATAACCAAATAATATATTAATAATATTTGAATCATTAATTATTGAAAATAATATACTAATTTGATTAGCTCTTCCTGGGTCAACTGATGAAATATTACCATTACTTACAAAAAGTTTAAAAATTGCACTAATGAACGAAATTTCATTGCTGTAATAATATAATAAAGATGTAAAACCAATAATTAAAAATATTATATAAAAATAATCTTTAAACTTAAAATTAAATTTAAACGAATTATATGAATCATATAAAACAACACAAAAGTAAATAGCTAAAAATAATATTGAAGTACGTGAATCAGTTAAAATTCCAGCGAGAAAACAAATTATAAAATGTAAAAAAAAGAATTTAAAATTATTTTTATAATAAACTGATATCAATACTGATGATACAATTATACCAAGCGATGAGTATGCTGTACCTGACCAAAGCCAATCTTGATGAGAGTATCTAATAATTTTATCAAAATTAATTATTTCATATAAATTAATAATGATGATGAATACTGGGAATAGCCAATAGGATAAAATTGATGTTTTTGAAAAGTATTCAATTTTAATTCCTGAAGAAAGTATAATTAAAATACCTAGCAATGATAATCTCAATGCACTTATTTCATTCCAAATTAAAAACCCAACTATATTTAGAATAAAGAAATAAATACCAAAAATAAAAAAACTATTAATTTTTAATTTTAATTTTTTATTAAGTAATAAATATATGATTATAGTAAATAAAAATAATTCATCAATATAGTTTATCGGGCCTAATTTTAAACCTTGACCTATGATATTAAAAAAATTTGACAACTTTTTTTTTTAAACTTTTTATAAACAATTTTTTAAACCTCTAATAACTAAAGGTTTTTGAATTATACATTTTTTATTTTCTTTAAAAATGGATTTTCATATCCTTTACTTAATTCAACTTTAGAATTTCTAATATTATGAACAATTTCAATTGATTGATATACATCATTCAAACCATATCCTTTACCATTTAAAATATCTTTATAAACTAAAGTGTGTAAATCAGTAAATCCTCCACTAAATTCTAATTCTTTTTTATTAATTGTAATTGATCTGAATGTTCTCTGGTTTTTTTTTAAGGCAGATTTTGGAAGATATTTAGAATCTGTTGATAAAAACCATCTAACTCTTGCTTTTTCAAATTCAAGATAACCAGATGTTAGTTTTTGTTCTTTAACAAAAACTTTATTAATCTGTATTTTTCCAAACAACCACGTTAACATATCAAAAAAATGAACACCAATATTTGTTGATATACCTCCAGACTTACTCTCATCTCCTTTCCATGAGTTATAATACCAATTACCTCTTGAAGTAATGTAAGTCAAATCAACTTCATATTTAGTTTTCTTATTTTGTTTATCAATTTTTTTCTTTAATGAAATAATAGATGGATGAACTCTTAATTGAAGTATATTATATATTTTATTTCCTGTTTTTTCTTCAATTTTTTTTAATTTGTCAATATTCCATGGGTTTAAAACTAATGGTTTTTCACATATTGAATCAGCTCCAGACCTTAGTGCAAATCTAATATGAGCATCATGAAGATAATTTGGTGAGCAAATACTTACATAATCAATATTTACATTATCATCATATTTCAACTTTTCAATATGCCTATCAAACCTTTCAAACTCCGTAAAAAAATAAGAATCTGGAAAATAAGAATCAATTACCCCAACACTATCTGATACATCTAATGATGCTAGAAGATTATTATTTGTTTCTTTTATAGCTTTCATGTGTCGAGGTGCTATATATCCAGACGCACCTATTAAAGCAAAATTTTTCATTTAATTTTTTTTACTATGTTATTATTTAGAATATACTCTTCATTAGTTGCTTTACAAAAAGCTATGTTATCTTTAAAATTTAATTTTTCACCATATTCACTAATCCAACCAACCTGTCTAGCAGGGTTTCCAATCATTAAGGCATAATCTAAAACAGTTTTTGTAACTACAGAGCCAGCACCAATAAATGAATATCTACCAATATCATTACCACATATAATTGTTGCATTTGCTCCTATAGATGCACCTTTTTTAACTATAGTTCTTAAATATTCATTTTTTCTTACAACTTTACTTCTAGGATTAAGAATATTTGTGAATACCATAGATGGACCTAAAAATACATCATCTTCACAGATAACCCCAGTATAAATAGAAACATTATTTTGAACTTTTACATTTTTACCAAGAATCACATTTGGAGATATAAGAACATTTTGACCAATATTACAATTTTCACCAATCTCAGAATTTTTCATTATATGAGAAAAGTGCCATATTTTTGAACCACTTCCAATTTTACAGGGTTTATCAATATAAGTACTTTCATGAACAAAATATTTATTTCTATCCATATATCTAAATTAAAAAAAAATCTTTTACTTTTTTGATAATATATTCCTGACTAGATGTATCCACTTCAGTATGTATTGGCAATGAAATAACAGATTTACAAATATTTTCAATGTTTTCTATAAAAAAATTATCTTCTACATAATTTGAAAATGCTTCTTGTTTGTACAATGGAAGTGGATAATAAATCATGACAGGAATATTATATTTATTCAAATAATTTTTAAAATCACTTCTAAGATTTGGATTTATTTTAAGAGTATATTGATGAAAAACATGAGAGGAATTATATTGCCTAAATGGAACAATTAAATCCTTAATATCTGAAAAATGATAATCATAATTATCTGCCATAACATTCCTACTTTTAGAATAATCATCTAGATAATTCAACTTAATATCTAATATAGCAGCTTGTAAAGAATCTAATCTAGAATTACATCCAGTTACTTTATGATAATATTTTTTTTCTTGACCATGATTAGCAATCATGGATATTTTTTTCGCTATTTTATCATCGTTAGTAAATATTGCCCCGCCATCACCATAACAACCTAAATTTTTAGATGGAAAAAAGGATGTAGTTCCAATGTCTCCAATTGTACCTGTTTTTATTTTAATTCCACTTTTGAATGTATAATCTGAACCTAGAGCTTGAGCATTATCTTCAATTACATACAAATTATTTTTTTTGGCTAAATTAATAATTGGTTCCATATCACAAGATTGACCAAATAAGTGAACCGGAACAATAGCTTTAGTTTTAGAAGTTATTAAAGGTTCAATTATTTCCGCTGTAATATTAAATGTATTTTTATCTACATCTGCCATTATCGGTTTAAATCCTAAAAGAGAAATTACCTCAGCGGTCGACACATAAGTAAACGAAGGACAAATAATCTCATCATTTTTATTTAGATCAAGAGACATTAATGCAATTTGTAAAGCATCTGTACCATTTGCACATGGAATTACGTGTTTTACATTTAAATATTTAGATAGATTATCTGAAAAACTTTTGACTTGCGGACCATTTATAAATTTAGTTGATTTTAAAACCTCAGTTATTGAATCATCTATTTTTGATTTTATTTTATTGTATTGACCTCGAAGATCAACCATTTTAATTTTTCTTGGCATTACAAAATATAATTGAATTTGTTAATTAAAATATTATCAATTTTTAAAAAATCTATAGAGGTCCTGACCAGATTCGAACTGGTGTAGAAGCTTTTGCAGAGC
>CEUR01006377.1_pt1 | contig 16232 bp, 11 predicted proteins | sample 356411 | NCBI WGS metagenome assembly CEUR01 (sample SAMEA2622715, study PRJEB7988) | marine metagenome | biome: marine biome (ENVO:00000447); feature: surface water layer (ENVO:00002042); material: "saline water (ENVO:00002010), including plankton (ENVO:xxxxxxxx)" | depth 5 m
TCGGCAGTCGTATATAAACTATCATTTGGTAATCCAGTTGCATTAGTGTAATTCGTGTTTTTTAACCCAAGATTTGAAGCCATTTGATTCATGTATGTTGCAAAAGTTTTTTCATCACCTGAGATATGCTCTGCAAGTGCAACGCTAGCATCGTTTCCCGATACGGTTATAACTCCTTGAAGGATGTCTCGTACCTTTATTTTTTTTCCGACCTCGATGAACATTTTAGAACCACCGGTTTTCCAAGCTTTTTTACTTACAAGTATTTCTTCATCTAACGAAATGTTATTCTCTTTCAACTCGGTAAATGCTACGTAAGCTGTCATCATTTTAGTTATGCTTGCTGGTGGAAGAGTTAAATCTTTGTTTGATGAAGCTAAAATCATTTTACTGTCAAAGTCCATTATTACGTATGCCTTGACGTTTAGATTTGGTGCCGGGGGAATTGGTGACGCTTGAACTACTGTAACAAATACACTGCAAAGAAATATTGTAAGTAACCGTTTAGTCATCTGTATATAGTAGCATAACTAACGTTACTGTGATGCCATTTTTATTTCTTGTGCCAGTGTATACACTGCAAGTGCATATAACCGGCTCCTGTTGTATCTGGTGATGGTATAGAAATTTTTATGGCCAAAACTATAAACATTGGATTGTCCTTCAAGTCTTTTTATAACTGAAAGTATCTCGTCACTATCAATGGAGGATGAAGCTTTAATATTCATTTTTGCGTACTCTTGGTATTTTGTATGTGGTTTATATGTTTTTTTTGATAATTTATCTAATGTTTTTCTGTTATTCCGAATCTTGATGTCTGTTAGAATTAGACCATCTCTCATCCAGCCATTTTGCTTAAGATAATTTGCCACGCTCCCAATAACATCTGAATTTGAACTCCATAAATCTGCATAACTATCACCATCGAAATCAATTGCATAGTTTCTGTATGAACTTGAAATAAACTGGGGTTTGCCAAGTGCCCCAGCGTAGGAACCTTTGATAGACGACGGATCTAGATTATTTTCACGGCAGAGTAATAAAAAATTTTCTAGCTCTACCTTATAAAAATTCGCCCTTCTTCCCTTATTTGGTCCAACAGATAATGATGCAAGAGTATCAAATGTTTTGAATGAGCCTAAATTTTTACCATATCTTGTTTCAATACCTATTATTGCAACTATAATCTCTTTAGGTACTCCAAATATGTCCTCTGCTTTTTTCAATATTTTATAGTTATCATTAGTAAATGACTTTCCATTTTTAATATTGTGTTCAGTTACAAATAATCCTTTGTAATTAATACACTGCTTCTCGCTAGGCTTGCAGCCGTTCCATGTAAGTCTTCTCTCTGGTGCTTTTTTGAAAAATTTTTTTAACTTTTTTTCCTCTTTAATATTATCAAAAAGCGCTCTAAGTTCTTTGCTATCAAAATCATGTTTATTCTCCATATATTTGATGAACTCATTCACTCCTTTTGTATTGTATTGAGTGTTGGCAACAGAATTACAAGCTATTAACGTAAGAAATGGAATTAATATGATATTTTTGATCATTTTCTCATGAGCCTCTGGTGTGATTTAATTGACATGATAATTCCTAGAGCGGCAAATACAGTCAACATTGATGTTCCTCCATAACTCATAAATGGTAGCGGTGCACCTACAATGGGTAGAATGCCGATAACCATTCCAACATTCACAAGCACATACAAAAATATGGTCAGGATCAAAGTTCCAGACAAGATTCTTGAGAAATTATCAGTTGCTTTGATTGAGATGCTCATGCCCCTAAAAGTAGCAAGTACATATAATAAAATTAATATCAAGACTCCCATAAAACCAAACTCTTCTCCATAAGCAGAAAAAATAAAATCAGTGTGATTTTCAGGAAGGAAATCTAATTTAGATTGAGTGCCATTCATATACCCTTTACCAAATAGACCTCCAGAACCCAAAGCTATTTTAGATTGGACAAGATGATAGCCAGAACCTAATACGTCTTGGTCAGGACTAAAAAAAGATAAGATTCTAGATTTTTGATAATCATACATTTGCGACCACAAAAGAGGGATGGCGCCTATGACAAAAACCAGGCCCAAAAAAATGTGTGCTAGTCGAATTCCAGATAGAAAGATCGCAATTATACCTGAACTAGTTATTAAAATTGCTGTCCCTAAATCGGGTTGTTTAGCAATTAATAACGCTGGTACAATTATTATGAGAACTGCAACTACTAAGTTTTTAAATTTGGGTGGTAGTGATTTATCCGAATAGAACGATGCTATCATCAAGGGAACAAATATTTTCATCAACTCTGACGGTTGAAATCTTACAAAGTAAAAATCTAGCCAACGATCAGCAGACTTACCAACGCCAAAGAATATAGTCAATATCAAAAGTAGCAAACCAATAAAGTATAAAGCGGGAGAAAATAGTCTAAAATTGTCTGGATGAATTTGGGCAAGTAAAATCATAGCAACTAAGCCAATAATAATTCTTATACTTTGTTTAAACATGAGAGTATTGTCTCCATTTGATACACTAAAGAGTGTAGCCAAACCTAAAAATACTATCATCATTACAATCACAAATAGTTTTAAATCAATTTTCAAAAGTGAAGATATGCCGCCAAATTCGTTTGATGCATATCTCATTGCATTGCAACCTTGGGTTTAATATTTTCAAAATAGTAGTTAATAATATTTCTAGCAATCGGTGCAGCTACTGCTGAGCCACTTCCGCCATTATCAACTATAACTGATACTACAATTTCAGGACTCTCAAAAGGTGCAAAGCTTATAAAGAGAGCATGGTCTTGTAATGATTTAGTTCCTGTTTTTCCTTTATCTAAATTATAAACTTGAGCGGTTCCAGTTTTGCCAGCAAACTCAAGACTATCAATTTTTTTTATGTGTGAAGCCGTTCCAATGCTCTTGTCATAAACAACGCGCCACATTGCTTCATTAACAACATGTAAACTATCAGTATCAATCTCAATTTCATTTTTATTATCACTATAACTAAAGTTAGATACTTCATTTTTAATCCTATCAATACTTCTTAAAAACAAATGTGGAGTGACGGATGATCCACCACTCGCAAGAAGCGCGGTAGCATTTGCGAGCTGAAGAGGTGTTGCTAAAAAATAACCTTGCCCAATTCCGACATTCAACGTTTCACCTGGGTACCAGGCAGATTGCCTAGACTGGGATTTCCATTCTCTCGATGGCAATAATCCTCGTTTTTCTCCATATAGATCAACATATGTTTTTTGTCCGAATCCAAATTTTTGTAATTTATCATGAATCATATCAATCCCTGAGATTTCTGCTAAGCGGTAAAAAAATACATCACAAGAAGACGCAACTGCTGAGGATAAATTGACATTCATGTGTCCATCCTTTTTCCAGCACTTGAAGGGTCTTTTGTAATTTTCTAGTTTATATGCCCCGGTGCATGCAAAAACTTTCGATTTATCAATTATACCGTCCTCGAGGGCTACGATTCCAAAAAAAGGCTTAACAGTAGAACCTGGTGGATACTGACCTACGAGAGCTCTATTGAATAACGGCTTTGCTTTATCCTTAAGTAATTTATTATAATCTTTAGAGGATATACCTCTTGCAAATAAGTTAATATCGTAGCCAGGGTGGCTCACGAAACTTAAAATATCCCCGTTATGGGGATCCATAACTATGATAGAACCTCTCTGTCCATGTAGTAATTCATAAGTGTAGTTTTGAAGTTTGGCATCGATTGTCAGATACACGTCGCTACCCCTGGTAGCCGATTTTTTCTCTAAGACTCTTATAATCTCGTTATTTGCATTAGTTTCTAATTTCTCAAATCCTGGTGTGCCTGATAAAAGATTTTGATAGAATCTCTCGACACCTACCTTACCAACAGTTGTCATGCCCTCTTTAATCTCAACAGTTGAATTAAAATCGTTCTCAGACAGTTTTCCTGTATAACCAAGTACATGTGACGTAGCCTCTGGAAAAATATAACGTCTATTCGATTTTACAATTAGCTCCATCTCAGGAAGAAGGTATTGGTCTACAGATAATTTAGTAAATTCTTCCATTGTGGTATTTTTTTTAAGAGTAACTTCTTTAAGTCTTCCGTTTTTAAATTCTCTTTTGAGTCTATCAATATCTTTTTTTTCAAATTTAAAAACTTTTTGTGAATTTAGTAAGAAATTTCGTTCAGAGACGATATTCTCTTTTTTTGCAATTATATCAAATGTATCAAAACTCTCTGCTAACGTAATGCCATTCCTATCTAATATATTCCCTCTAATCGGTTCTATTGGCCTGACGCGTATACGATTATCTTCAGCTTTGGTTGTATATAATTCGTGATCATTAATCTGTATCTGGAATATATGATCAAGATAAAATATAGAAATCACGAAAACTATACCTGAGGCAATAAGTGCTCTTAGCTTATGTGATGCTCTATCACGAACAGGATCATTTATATCCTCCCAGCCAGTTTTTTCTTCAAACCTATGTCTTTTTCTGATAGTCTCATTGCGATGCTTACTTACCATATTTGTATTATAAGTAAGAATTTGAAAAGGAAAACAAAAAAAGGACAAACGGTGATTTAATATGAATTTTGTACCTATAATACTTGGATTTACAGGGCTCTTAGCGTCATATTTGCTTTATGTGCAAGTGAAAAAATATCCTGCTGGTGATAAAAACTTAACAGATATCTCAGACGAAATACATCTCGGCGCCATGGCTTTCATGAAGAAAGAGTATTCCATACTGTTCATGTTCTCATTGATACTAATATTTGGAATATATATAGGATTAGGATTAAGTAGCACTATAGCATTCATAGTCGGCGCACTAAGCTCGTCAATAACTGGCTTTATTGGCATGTACACAGCAACTAAAGCGAATGTTAGAACTGCCACAGCTGCGCAGAACTCGGGGGTGAGTGATAGTTTATCAGTTGCATTTTTTGGTGGTTCAATAATGGGTCTTACTGTAGCTGCTATGGGATTATTAGGTTTGGGTCTCTTATACATCTTGTATGGTTCAGACCCTGAGACTGCTTCAACAATTCATGGATTTGGTATGGGGGCATCGACGGTTGCTCTATTCTCAAGAGTTGGTGGTGGTATTTTCACAAAGTCTGCTGATGTTGGAGCAGACCTTGTTGGTAAAGTTGAGAAAGATATCCCTGAAGATGATCCAAGAAACCCCGGAGTTATAGCGGACAATGTTGGTGACAATGTAGGTGATGTCGCAGGTATGGGATCTGATATATTTGAATCATACTGCGGTGCAATAATAGCAACTATAGCGATTGCATCTACTATGGTAGAAGCAGATTTAATTCAATTAGGCTCCAGAGAAACCCTAATGTCTCTTCCGCTCGCTCTTGCATCGCTTGGATTATTCTGTTCAATTATAGGAATAGTTATTATAAGGGTTCTTGCATCAAGGGATGGCAGTGACGAGACAAACATTGCAAATTCTCTCAGAGGAGGAACGTTCGCCTCAGCAATATCATTTATAGTCTTAGCATATTTTGTAATCGTATCACTGGGTTTAACAGCAAATGCATGGTATGCAGTTCTATCGGGAACCATCGGGGGCATAATCATTGGGCTTGTAACAGAATATTATACAGGTGGTGCCCCGGTAAGAAAAATTGCTGAACAAGGACAAACTGGTTCTGCTACTGTGATTACAACCGGCTTGTCTATTGGTCTTCAATCTGTTGTAGTTCCTGTCCTTACGTTAGTTATAATTATCTTCTTATCAAATCATTTTGCTGGACTTTATGGTGTGGGTATTGCGGCTGTGGGTATGTTAGCAACAGTTGGGATCACAATGGCAATTGATGCGTATGGTCCAATTGCTGATAATGCGGGCGGTATTGCCGAGATGGGCGCCCTTGGTGAAAGTACTAGAAAAATTACTGATAGTTTAGATGAAGTTGGAAATACAACTGCTGCAATAGGTAAAGGCTTTGCTATAGGAGCGGCTGCATTGGCTGCTTTAGCGATTATTACAGCGTTTGTTCAAGAGGTAAACCACAGCAGACAAGAGCCAATTCAATTACTCTTGACTGACACAAACGTGCTAATTGGACTATTTATTGGAGGTATGATTCCGTTTCTTGTAGGGTCTTTAACAATCACAGCTGTTGGAGACGCTGCGTACAGCATGATAAACGAAATTAGGAGACAATTTAGAGAAATACCTGGTTTACTTGAAGGAACAGGCAAACCAGATAATCAAAAGTGCGTGGAGATTGCAACTGGGGCTGCTTTGAAGAAAATGGTTATGCCAGGAGCAATTGCAGTATTTTCACCCGTACTGGTTGGATTTTTATTTGGCCCAGAAATGCTTGGAGGTCTTTTGGGTGGAGGGCTTGTAAGTTGTATATTATTGGCTCTCACAATGTCAAACTCTGGTGGGGCTTGGGATAATGCAAAAAAATTTGTAGAAAAAGGTAATTTTGGTGGCAAAGGGTCAGATACGCACAAAGCCGCAGTTGTAGGTGACACAGTCGGCGATCCGCTCAAAGATACTTCTGGGCCATCGATGAATATATTGATTAATGTGATGGCTATTGTAAGTCTTGTGATTGCGCCATTACTATAATTTTATTTGGGAGATAAGACATGAATATACTTTTCTTAGGGGCGCCAGGTTCAGGCAAGGGGACACAATCAAAAAATATTGAAAACAAATTCAATATCCCCCAAATATCTACTGGAGATTTGCTTCGAGCTGAAACCTCATCAGGGTCCGAGATGGGTCAAGAGCTTAAAAGGATTATGTCCTCAGGACAATTTGTTAGCGATGACATTGTTTTGCAATTGGTATCAAAAAAAATTAGTTCTAGCGAATGCGAAAATGGTTTTATACTCGATGGTTTTCCAAGAAATCTTTCACAAGCCTCTAGCTTAGATGAACTATTAAAAAGTCTTGAGCTGTCGATAGAATATGTCTTTCTCATTGATGTGCCAACAGATTTGATAATCAAAAGGTGTGTGGGAAGAATAACATGTGATACATGTGGAAAAATAGAAAATGAGTTTTTCTCAGATTTCAGAGAGGGTGATAAGTGCGGCGACGGGGTTTTTGTAAAGAGAGTCGATGATAACGAGGAAACTGTCTCTAATAGGTTAAAAGTCTATTCTGAACAGACTGAGCCAATAATTAATTTCTATAAAAAAAAAGGTGTCTTGCATAGAATCATTGGAGGCGAGGATGGCCCCCAAAGGTTGACTGATGAGATTATTTCTATTATTAAAAACTGATAATTTATTTGATAAAGTCAGACTAGTGCTATAATTCTCTTGATGATTCTAAATAATCATATAAAAAAATCGCTTGCAATAATCTCTCTAATAATTACACCTACAGCTCATTCTGGTGTAATGGATATTTTCAGTGAGATTCAAAAAGACGTAAGAGAAAGTCTTTCAGATTATGAAATTAAGCCTTATATTATTCCTCTCGAGCAAGGTCGCCTTCTTAATGATAAGAACTTTGACCGTCTAGAAATCGGTTTAACAAGGGAGCAAGTAAAATACCTCCTAGGAAAACCCTCATCAAGCCCTTTCAATAAGGATCGTTGGAGTTACTATCATTATAATAATTTAGATAGAAAAGAAGTTAAAAGTATTAATATAATATTTAAAAATGAGAGAGTATTCGAGATCATAGTAAACAATAAGCTTTACAAGAAACTTGGGCAGATGGAGAATGCCCAACTCGATATTTCAGATGCTCCAATTATTCAAGCCACGAAGAAAGATAATAACAAAGTCAGAGAAAAAATTATCACCATTTCCCTCAATGAGCAGGATGATCAAGATTTAGGGCTATGTGCATTAAATAATTTTGAAACTTTCGAGGACGTTAAGACGCTTGCCGTTGCAGATGAATCTACACTTGAAATTAGAGCCGATAGGCAAAGCCAAACTGATGATGAATTTCTAGCAGAAGGCAATGCAGAAGCTGAAAGGCAGCAAGATATGCTAAAAGCAGATAGTATAAAGTATTACCCAAATACTAAAAATGTTTCCGCATCCGGAAACGTAAAATATTTTAATAATGAAATTACGGTACATTCACAAACAGCACAGTACCGAGGTTTAGATAGTGATATTAAATTTACAGAAGCAGAATACTATAGGTCAAAAAAAATTGGAGCAGGAAAATCTAGAACTATCACATTTAAAAAAAATAAAGATATTCATCTAGAGGATGCAACTTATACAGCATGTAATATAAATGATCCCGACTGGGAGCTTACAACTACGTCAACAAAACTCTTTAATCAAGACGAGAGAGGGCACTCATATAACATGCTACTAAAGTATAAAAACATCCCAATTTTTTACTCGCCATTTATAAGCTATCCTCTAACAGACAAACGACAATCAGGAATATTGACCCCATCATTTGGCTCTGAAGGTGATAGTGGGACATCACTCTCTATTCCATATTATTTTAATCTATCAGAGAATTATGATGCTACCGTTGAGATTACATCTCTCAGTGATAGAGGAATCCTATTTGATAATGAATTTAGATATTTGGGTAGAGATAAATCCTCAAGTTTATTAAATTTCACATATCTTGAAAATGATGATGAGTTTGGTAAAGATCGTTATCTTTATAAAATTGACGATAAAAGAGTTTTGTATAATACGCTCACTTCAGGTAGTAGAGATATGATTGGATCAATCCTCAATAGCGATATATCCTACAGCCGCATATCTGATCTTGACTATTTTGACGATTTTGGAAACTCATTGAGCACATCTAGTCAATCAAGTGTCAAGAGAGAAATTAGACTTTTTGGTGAGAAGCATACCGAAAATAATATTATGAACTATGAGCTGTCGACATTGACATACCAGCCATCTCAAACTGGAATTACAGAGCAATACCAAACAGTTCCCTCATTAAAAGTAGGTTACACTAGTAAAAGTGGCTCTCCTTTTGGCTACAACATAAAAGCAAGCATTGATAAGTTTGAGCATAAAGATGCTTCGATAGTGGAAGGTACAAGATACTTACTTTATCCGAGCGTACAAATGTCATTTATCTCAGATGGTTGGGAATTAACTCCTAAGTTTGGAATAAGATACGTTGATTATAATTTAGATAATAATACAGCTGATTCAGAATCAAAAACTACTGCTATAGCTAGTGTCCGAGGTAAACTCTATTTTGATAAATATATTGGAGACAAGCTCTATACCTTAGAGCCTGAGGCCTACTTATTATACATTCCTGTGGGAAATCAGGATAATAATCCTATTTTTGATACTGGTCTTAAAGAGTTCAAATATTCTTTACTATCTGAAAATAAATTTTATGGAGAAGATAGAATAAATGATGCAAAACAAGTTTCTCTAGCTTTAACGCATAGGATCATAGATGAAAATTCAGGTGATGAATTATTTACCGGTACGATTGGTCAAATAATATATTTTGATGATCGAGATGTTCATCTAACAAGTAATACAAAATCTCATTCTGATGCTTCAAACATCATCGGTTTAATGAGTGCTAAGTTGAGTGAAAAAACTCAGTTATCTATAGGATCAGTCTTCAATCCACACAAAGGCCATGGAATGCGAAATAATATTAGATACAGATACAACGATAACACTGGCTCAAGAAATAGGTTATTTAATGCGGATTATAGATTTTTTAGAGGCAATGGTGAGGAAATTGATTTATCCGGGGTATATTCTTTCAACAATCAATTTTCTTTGGTGGGTAAATATAATTATTCCTTCTCCAATAACAGAAGAGATGTCGAGGATTTAATCGATACCATGATTGGACTAGAGTATGATGGTTGTTGCTACTCTCTCAAGGTTGTTGCCAGAGATTACTGGACGGGAGCAAAAAAAGACAATGCACTATTCTTTGAGTTCTTGCCAAAAGGCTTAACAACTACAAACAATAAGACTGCGTCATTACTTAGAAGAGGTATTGCTGGATATAAAGATAGGACAGATTATGAATAAGTTGAAAATTGCAGCTGTAATGTCAGTAATGATGTTCATAGATACAAGTCAATCCCTAGAGGATAGTGTCGTAGTTATTGTAAATGACAGGGTGATCCTGCAATCAGAGTTGAATGAGAAAATGAGGGAGATAAAGGCTGATAATCTTAGTAGGATTCAACTAGCTAAACTGAAAAATGATGTCCTAGACCAACTAATTGAGGAATCTCTTTTAGATCAGGCAAGCTCCAGAATGGGAATAAGGGTATCGGATATAGATCTCCAAAATCAACTCAAGGCTATTGCAAGTAGCCAAGGGCTTACTGTGCTTCAATTGAAGGACGTAGTAGAAAATCAAAACTTAAGCTATACAAAATATCTTGATAAATTAAGAAGGAACATTAAAAGGCAAGAGGTATTTAGAACACAGTTCACCAATAGAGCATATGTATCAGAAGAAGAAATAATAAGTTTTCTGAAGAATAGTCAGATACCCGAAGTAGATGGAAGGATGAAAATAAAAGAACATATCATACTCAATAAATCTGACAAATTAAACTTGAGTCAAGCTAAAATAATTCTCGAAGGTCTAAAAGTTTCGGACATAGAAGAACAGAAAAAAAAATATCCAGCGTACGAAATACAAACAACTTTACTAGAGGATGCTCAGATATACAAACTTCCTGATATTTATCAAAACAACCTTCAGATGCTTGATGAGAGTAGATTTAGTAGTGTTTTTAAAACTGGTAAAGGTTATACCATGCTAGAAGTTATTGATAGCAATATCCTAGTCGATGAGTATAAAGTCAGCCATATACTATTGACAACAAATCCGATGGAGGGCTCAGAACAAATAAAAGAAAAATTATTTCAAGTTAAAAAAAATGTTATGAGCGGAGAAGATTTTTCAAAATATGCAGGAGAACTCTCACAAGATAAAGCCTCTGCTTTAAAGGGTGGTTCGCTTGGCTGGATTAGAAAAGAATTAGTTGTAGATAATTTTAGGAAGGTTATGTTAAATACCCCTGTCAAAGGTGTTAGTGAACCATTCAAAACGAGGTTTGGCTGGCACATTCTTTACTTAGAAAATAAAAGAACAAAAAATGTTATTGATACAATTAAAAGGAATCAAGCAATAGCAATATTAAAAGATAGAAAGGTTGCTGTAGCGAAAAAGGAGTGGCTTGCTAAACTTAAAGAACAGGCATACATAGAGTATGTTAGATGACTAAAAGGATAGCCATAACCTTAGGTGATCCAGGGGGTATAGGACCTGATATATGTGTGATGATGGCTCAATCACATATTAATCGCAATCATATTGTTATAACTGACCCAAGGCTTCTTACAGATAGCTCCAAAAAGCTAAATATTAAAATATCCATTAACATACTCGATACTTTGGCATCCCAAACTGTAAGTGGGTTAGGAGTAATAAATGTATATCCGATTAGACTGGTTACTAAAAATAAGCCTGGATACATGAATCCTATGAACGCACCGTTTGTCATAGAGACAATAAAAACTGCTGCTAATGGATGCAAAGATAAGTATTTTGATGCCATGGTTACAGGACCAATATCCAAATCAGTACTTAATAAGGGAGGGTTTAAAATCTCTGGTCACACTGAATATTTAGCGAAACTTTGTAAATCAAAATCTATTATGATGTTAATGAACAACAGGCTAAAAGTTACTCTTCAAACAATACATATACCATTAAATAAAGTTACAAAAGAAATAAGTATAAGCGCAATTATAGAAAAAATAAAAATTATAAATAGTGATCTAAAAAGTAAGTTCGGAATCAAAAAACCACGCATCCTCATATGTGGACTTAACCCGCATGCAGGTGAAGATGGCCTGCTTGGTAAAGAAGAAATAAAAGTTATCAAACCTGCAGTTAATTCACTTAGGAAAATGGGTATTAATGTTGACGGCCCAGTGCCCGCAGACACTGCATTCATAAAAAAATTCACAAATAAGTACGATGTAATTCACACAATGTATCATGATCAAGGTTTACCTGTTATAAAATATGATGATTTCAGTAAAACTACGAATGTAACCCTTGGATTACCAATTATTAGAGTTTCTGTAGATCATGGAACAGCGACAGATCTTGTGGGAACTGGAGATGTTGATATATCAAGTTTCACTCAGGCGTTAAAAGTTGCAAGAGATATTTCAAAAAGTGCGGCGTAAGAAAAAACTAGGCCAACATTTTCTTAAAGATCAGAACGTCATTGATAAACTTGTAAAACATATCAGTCCATCTATAGGTGATGAAATAATTGAAATAGGGCCTGGTGATGGAGCAATGACAAAATCTATCATAAATAAGGTATCAAAAATTATCATGATAGAAAAAGATTCAGATCTAATTAATAATCTCTGTGATATTTTAGCTGACTATCCTGGTAGCCGACTAATTAACGACGATATTTTAAAATATGACCTCAACCAATTACAAAACCCAATGAGATTTATAGGAAACCTTCCTTACAACATATCTACAGAAATTATATTTAAAATGTGTGATTGCAAAAATGTTATAGATATGCATTTTATGCTACAGAAAGAAGTTGTAGATAGATTAGTTTCAGAACCAAATTCAAAAGTTTATGGAAGACTTAGTGTAATGGCACAAGCATATTTTGATATACATAAACTATTTGATATTAGTGAAAATGTTTTTTCTCCAAAACCAAAAGTCAAATCATCATTCGTAAGGTTAGAGCCTAAAAAAAATGTATTTGATAGCAAACATCATGAAACTATTTTCTATGATATTGTCAAGTCAGCTTTTGAGACAAGACGTAAGATGATAAGAACCTCTCTTAGTTCGTATCTTAAGGACGATGATTTTCTAGCCTTAAAAATAGAAGATAAATTAAGAGCAGAAAATCTAACTGTTAATAACTTTTTACAAATAAGTGAATATGTTCAAGAAATATAGCTCATATTTACTATTAGGTAATATGTTATATCACTACTCGAAATTTTTTAATTGGTACCTTGGTGATACTCAAATACAAATTGAAAATGCTTTTGTACTTGGGCTGCTAGCATTCATCTCGGGACTTGCTTTCATCCTATTTGTTCATATGTCATACTTTCCTAAAAAATTGGTGGATTCAGCAGAAATACCAACCTTCCCGCCATTAATTATGCTTTTTTCTCTTAATCTAGGTTTTCTGATAGGAATTAGTAACCTTTATATCTTTCAACTTTATAAGCTTCCAAGTATTTTTGATATTTTTAGATCTTATGAGTATGGCGTTATTATTTTACTTATATCACTTGGCTTAATTCATCTGTCAGTTGGACTATTTAGAAGATATAGCGAAGATCCAAATCCAATAACTGAGTCTAACAAACTTATCATAGGGGGTATTTACAAATATACTAGAAACCCCATGTATCTTGCTCTTGTAATGTTTCAGTTGGGTATAGGTATGTCACTTAGCTTCATTCATATAAGTCTTATGGCTCCATTGACTATGATAGTTTTAGATTATTATGTGATTAAAAGAGAGGAAGCTTATCTAAAGACTAAATTTGGTGATGAGTACGAAAACTATAAGAAAAAATCAAGAAGATGGATTTGATTGTATTTGTCTTTGATTTAGAGAATGTATAAGTTTTCCATCGACAATACTTATATTATAACTTCCACCCTTAATAATATCATCGGAGATAATCAATTTTGACAGCTCATTCTCGATCTGAGTTTGAATTTTTCTTTTAATTGGTCTTGCGCCATAAGTATTATTTTCATCTTCCATAGATAAGTGCTTAATAACAGAACTATCAAAAGTTGTCTCAATTGACATATCTTGATAAATCCGCTGAGATAGCCGAGATAGCTGATTAATGGTTATAGTTTTAAGATTCTCTGAACTAAGTTTATTAAATGCAATAATATCATCAATTCTATTTATAAATTCAGGTCTGAAACTACTCTGTATAACATCTTTGATTTTATTTTTTAGATCTATGTTTGATTCGCTAAAATATTCAGCACCAAGATTTGAAGTCATGACAATAATCGTATTTGTAAAGTCAATGACCCTACCTTGACCATCAGTTAATCTGCCATCATCGAATAATTGAAGAAGAATGTTCAGAACCTCTGGGTGGGCTTTTTCTATTTCATCAAGCAACACTACAGAATATGGTTTTCTCCTAACTATCTCAGTAAGTGTGCCACCTTGTTCATAACCTACATAACCGGGAGGTGCGCCGATAAATCTCGAAACATTGTGTTTTTCTGAAAACTCAGACATATCAAGTCTGATTAATGCATCAACGCTATCAAATAGTTGTTTTGACAATTCTTTCGTAAGTTCGGTTTTACCAACACCAGTGGGTCCTAGAAATAAAAATACACCATTAGGCTTATTTGGATCTGAAATACCCGCCCTAGCCCTTCTGATTGCGTTACTTACAGCAATAGCCGCCTTCTCTTGCCCTACTACTGAATCTGATAGCCTCTTTTCTAAATTTAAGAGTTTATCTTTTTCAGATAGCATCATTGATGTAACTGGAATGCCGGTCCATTTAGAGACGACATTTGCTACTATCTCTTCAGTTACCTTGTTTCGAAGCAGAGTTAAATCATTATGATTAATATTTTCTGAATCCTTTATTTGACTCTCAATTTTTGGGATAACTCCATGTCTTAACTCAGCCATCTTCATCAAATCTCCATTCCTTTTGGCGCCCTCAAGTTCTAACCTTGATTCTTCGAGTTGAGATTTAAGAGCGTTAGATTTATTCAAAATTTCTTTCTCACTCTTCCAGACTTTTTCCAGTGAGCTATATTTTTCTTCTAAATCATTTAGCTTAGATGTAATCTCATTTATAACCTCCTGTTCATTATCCTGACTTTTGCTTAATGCTTCCTTTTCTATTTTAAGAGTAATAATTTTTCTATCAAGTTCGTCTAAATCTTCAGGTTTGGAATCAATCTCCATTCTGATTAAGCTAGCAGATTCATCTATTAGATCTATTGCTTTGTCTGGAAGATTACGATCTGTGATATATTTTGTAGATAACCTAGTCGCTGCAATAATTGAAGAGTCAGATATAGATACGCCATGATGTATCTCATATTTCTCTTTTAGACCGCGCAAGATGGCTATTGTTTCATTTTGTGAGGGTTGTTCAATTAAGACTTTTTGAAATCTTCTCTCAAGGGCGGGGTCTTTTTCAATATTCTCTCTGAATTCATCTAATGTAGTGGCACCAATACAATGAAGTTCGCCGCGTGCTAAAGCCGGCTTTAACATATTACCGGCATCCATTGATCCCTCTGCCTTACCTGCACCTACCATAGTATGTATTTCATCAATAAATAAAATATATTTACCATCATTCTTTTCGACTTCTTTTATAACCATTTTTAATCTTTCTTCAAAATCGCCTCTAAATTTTGATCCTGCTAATAGAGCAGCAAGGTCTAATTGCATAATCGATTTATCTTTCAAACCTGAGGGGACTTCATTATTTATTATTCTTTGAGCCAAGCCTTCAATAATAGCAGTTTTGCCAACTCCAGGCTCACCTATCAATACAGGGTTATTTTTTGTGCGTCTTTGAAGAACTTGTATGGTTCTCCTAATTTCTGTATCACGACCAATGACAGGGTCAAGCTTACCATCTTCTGCTAACTTTGTGATATCTATCAAATACTCAGATAATACGTTTTGTGTATCCTCAGATGAAGACTGTGAAATTTTACCGTTTTCTCGAGTCAATCCTAGGTTCTCTTTTAACAATCCAACATTAAAATCGCCATTACGATCTATTCGACTAAAGCGCTCACTTGAAATAATTTGTAGAGCAAGTATATCTGTGGCTAGGTAACTATCGCCAAGCCTTAGAGACTCACTCTCTGAGTGCTTTAAAACTGCGTATAAATCTGATGTGATTTCTGTTTTTTCGCTGATACTAGTTACGACAGGTAATGAATCAACTTCTTTATCACATAGTGATCTTAATTTATTCAAATCAAATTTTGATGACTCTAATAACGTTTTGCCAAGACATTGTGTATCCAGAATAGATGACAGAATATGAAAACTATCAATGTATTGATGCTTGCGATCTTTGGCTTTTTGATCTGATAACGAAAATATTTCCCTTACCTTATCAGTGAATTTAATGTTGTTTATATCCATACCTGAAATGTAAGGATGATTATTAAAAAAACAAGTCTA
>CEUR01337339.1_pt1 | contig 15835 bp, 16 predicted proteins | sample 356411 | NCBI WGS metagenome assembly CEUR01 (sample SAMEA2622715, study PRJEB7988) | marine metagenome | biome: marine biome (ENVO:00000447); feature: surface water layer (ENVO:00002042); material: "saline water (ENVO:00002010), including plankton (ENVO:xxxxxxxx)" | depth 5 m
ATGTATTCAGGAGGTATGGAAATGTATGGTGTCCCTGGGAGGTCGGTTCTTCGAAAGAAGGACGCGCGGGTTCGAATCCCGTCACTAGCGTCAAAGTCCTCATAAGAGGCAATTTTTTTATGTAAATTTGAATGTTTTATTAATGATCATTAACAAATAGAATGATGGATATGGAAAAAGACCTTGAAAATATGTTTATTATAATCTTTGGATCTTTGGTGACAACTATTTACTTTTCTTTGAGTATTCCTTCCCTTGTTGAATTCTTCACAGGAGAAAAGACTGTAAGAGAGAGATTGAGTGAACTTGAAGAACGTGTTTCCCTTCTTGAAATGAGAGTGAAAGGATAATTTTATGAATTTTATATATCTTGTTTAACTAAATTTGAATAATTTTTTTATGAATAGTAAACAAACAAAAGAACGATTCTTAAAATGATGAGCATCACAACTTACCACCCAACATTCGGTCAGAACTCACGAACAGGCGAACTGATGTCCTCTCCAGGGCCTATATGGAGGACCAATATGACATATCCATGTAAGAAGTGTATCTATCATGGAGAATCAACACTTTTCAAGACAATCAAACCATGTACAATCTGCGCAATGGACAACGGTGGAAAGTGGGGATGGGATGACAATGTTTTGGGTGAAGAAAATCTTATTGACGAAAATGGAGCTCTACCGGGACACTGTGGAGTTGAAGATTGTTTGGTGAGAAACGAAATTGGGGGGTATTACACGAGTGATGTCTCCAAGACTTTGAATGAGCAAATTGTTCTTGGATTTGCACAATATGCTCTCTACAATCACTTGAAGTGGAAGGAAATACTTGTTCCATCTGAACGCAGTGTATATTATCCTTCACTCAATGAATATCGGAACAGATATGCTGCGGATGATACAAGTAACATTGACGAAGATGGACAGATCGATCAAGCTTGGTATTGGTGGAAGATGATACCGCGTGGTCTTTGTCTACCAGAAAGATTGATAAGTACATTTCGGCAGATGATTGTTTCATTTGAAGACAAACAACATGAAGGGTGTGTGCCAAAAACATCCCAAAAGTTGGAAGGAGTATTATCTGATGATATTTGGACTGATTTTGATGAAACATATGTTGAACCTGTACAAGTCGCACATCTATTTCATATGACTATGCTTAAGTTACTTGAGTGCGATGATGAAGTTGAGTTTGATAGTGTATCCCTTGATGGAGATGATGCTTTGCCACAAGATATTGGAGCTGTTGACAAAAAGTGGATAAGAGAAACAGCTTCACATCTTGGTGATGACATTCAAGGATTGAAATATATTTACTACAAGAAAATCAACTACGAAGTAGCTGAAGATGATCCAGGAAGAACTAAAACAAAGGTTGTTAAAATCTTTGATAAAGATATCTTTGGAACCTATCTAGAGGATGTAACTGACTATGACTGGTGCATGCGCCGCCCATGGTATAGGAGAACCGATATTTGGCATCCTGTTCCAAATATCATAGAAGCTAATGGAGAAGACAGAAGGGGACACCATTGGGAAAAAGAACTTTGGAACCCAGGCTTACGGTGTTCCATCTTGGCTCATCTTAAAGATGAAGTATATGAATATATTGCTTACGGGGCAACTGGATTTTGGGAAGATATTATGAGAACAACAAATGAAATGTTGGAAAGCGATTACGAAAATGAAAGATCTTTCAATGAGTATATCTCTAATACTGATCCATCAGAACTGGATGGTTATCACAGTGTAACATATGTGGTTAATGATGAAGATGATTGGCCTCCATCAATTTGGATGGACGACTTGGATGAGTGGAGACCACATTCAGTAGCAAGACAGTTGGATTTTGGCAACGAAGAAATAGATTATGATTCAGAGATAGAATACGAGCCAGGTGAGATAGAAGTAAACAATAATTCAAACAGTACAAAGTTATCAGAAGTAGTTGAAAAACTAAAAGACTTACAGATGTTTGTAGATGATTCAGTCAAAGATAGTGTACCAGAAGGTGTTTATCTAGAACTTGTTAACAAGATGTTAGATGTATACAAATGTGCAAAATAAATAGATATAACTGAAAAAAATAAGTTTTTTTTATGTATTAAACATAAAATGAATAATAAAACTAGAATGGAAAATATTAACATTAATGAAATGGATATGTTAATTATATTGAAAGGTCATAATTATGATGAAACTATTTACAATAAAATACCATTAATAACATATACAGGAAATGAATTATTTTCTAATGAAAACATTGTTTTGTTTGAAAATCTAAATGATAGAGAAGAAAACTATGATTTAATTATTATCGGGAAAAAAATAGTTAAAAATCAGATTGAAAACATTAAAAAGAATATTTTGCAAAAGAAAGCATGTCAATTACATCCTATTATTTTTGAAAGTGATGAAATAATTGATGATAATTTAGTATTATCTATTAATTATTATGATATTTATTTGTCTGGAAAATTTAAAATGGAAGAAATAATGTTTAAATTACACGGGAGAAATTGGGTAGAGATATTATAATGTGTTAATATTTAAATATTTTTATCATATTTATAAGAAATGTTGTCATGTTTAAAAAGAACATTCTGTTGCTTTTCTAAAAGAGTTAAAAATCCAAGACAAAATGTATATGTATTAAAATTGGAAAATGATAAATATTATGTAGGTGAATCTACAAATGTTGAAAAACGTATATGGGCGCATAAAAATGATAATGGATCTGCTTGGACAAAAAAGCATGAAGTTGAAGCACAGATTAGTGGTGTTGAAGTAACTAATAATTTTAATGAATTAGCACAAACATTAGAGATGATGAGAGTATATGGTATAGATAATGTTAGAGGATCATTATTTACGAAACCTTTTCCATTAGATCGTTTTGAAAAGATAATGGCGGCACAACTATATTGTGAATTACATGGATATTGTAGAAAGTGTGGATCAAATGATCATTTTGTTGGCAATTGTAAAGAAGATAAAGTTGTTAATTGGGTTCATAAATTTGGAGGAGAATTGGAATATAAAGAATTATTAGTTCCTAAAAAACGTGAATGTTCAAAATGTTCGGCGGATATATCTACAATGCCATATAATTATCGTTATTGTCGCGATTGTTTCTTAAAAATAAATGGTTATCATTAATTATGGAAAAAGGTTTAGGATGTGAACATTACAATAGAGGCTGCAAAATTATAGCACCATGTTGTGACAAAGAATATTGGTGTCGTCATTGTCACAATAAGGTAGAATATGATGAACAATTTGATCCAAAATTAGCACATAAGTTAGAAAGAACCGAAATAAAAGAAATAGTATGTGGTAATTGTGATAAAAAACAAGAGATATCTAATACATGTATAGAATGTGGAATAAAGTTTGGAGAATATTATTGTGAAAAATGTAGATTTTATGATAATACAGATAAAGGACAATTCCATTGTGATGGATGTGGGATTTGTAGACAAGGTGGTAAGGATAATTTTTTTCATTGTGATAAATGTGTAGCATGTTTACCATTGTCAATGAAAGATTCACATAAATGTATTGATAATTCATTAAAGATAAATTGTCCAGTGTGTATGGAGTATTTAATGGATAGTACTAAAACATCAACAATATTGAAATGTGGTCATTCATTACATACTGAATGTCAAAAAGCATTAATACAAAGTGGGACTACAAAGTGTCCATTTTGCAATGGTAGTATGTTTGATATGGAAGAACAATGGAAACAGATGGATATTGCTGTTGAACAAACCGAGATGCCTGAAAATTATAAAGATTGGAAAGTAAAAATATTGTGTTCTGATTGTCATAAAGAAAGTGAAAATATTTTTCATATAATAGGTATTAAGTGTTTAGAATGTGGTGGATACAACACAAGAAGAATAGGGAATGAAGCTTCTCCATAAATAATATTACATTATTATATATGTCTTATAAAAATGTTTTTTATGGGAGTATAGGGCCTTTAACATTTAATAGTAGAGCTGGAGATATATTAGATGGAAATGAAATGGGAAGATATTTACCTAAGGATTTTTTAATTCATCCATTTACAAAATTAAAATTAGGATATCAATTAAAATATCATATACAAGTATATAATGATAAAAATGTTGGTATTGGATTTTATTTAACTAATTCTGATGATTATGGAGAAGATATATCTCGTAATTTAGAAAATTGCTCTTCACAGATTCAAATACATATAGATTATTCAACTGTAGTTGGTGAAGAAGGTTATGATTTTTTTAATAGAATAGATGATAATGAATTAACTATAAAATGGATAGATACAAAATCTCATGAAAGAGGAAAAGGATTAGCAAAATATTTATTACTTTTAGCAAATTTATATTGTAGTTTATTTACAAAAGATGTTGTATATACAAAATTAGATGATGATAGCGATGGATATGCTAATGGGATAGAAAATCCGGAAGAAAGAAGATATAAACAATCAAAAAATATCTATTGTAGTGTTGGTTATAAATATGAAGATGAAGATGGAGGACCTGAAATGTATGCTCAAGTAACAGATGTATTACCATTCATAGAAGGATATATAGAAAAATATGAAAGTAAAAGAAAAGAATTAAAACAGGATATGGAAAGCATTGCTTTACAAAGTCCAAGTAAAAAAAGACGACCACGTGGTGGAGGATACAAAAAGAATAAAACTAAAAAGAATAAATCAAAACGAAAATCAAAATACAATAAGCGTAAAAAAAATAAAACTAAAAAGAAATCAAAACGTACTAAAAGAAAGAGATATTAATTAACTCTAATTTTTTCATAAATTATGCAAAAGATAACATATAAAATCGCCCAATGGACAGCATATATTTCAAGTGATCTTTTACCTATATTTTTAAGAGTATTTGATACAATATTATTTGTTACAAAGCTTGGTGTATCAATATTACTATTAACTAAGTGATTACCTATAAATGTTCCTAAACATATTAATAATATCCACGGCATTATTGGGAAATGATCTACAGAATTATACCTATCATTATAAAATCCACCAATAAAAGCAAATGGTTGTGGTATAGATCTAAATAGTTCTGGTTTGAAGTGATTTAATAAATAAATGATAAAAACAACAGCTGTGATCATTTTCATAGTTTCTACATTATCTACAAACATAAACAATACCAATGAACTAAAAGCAACAAAATGTAAAATCCCAAATTTAACATATTTTTCTTTAAATACATGATAAGTAAATAAACTCATTAAGACTGCGTAAAATGCTATTTTCATAACACGTTTTAAATGAATATTTGGATCACTATTCTTTTTTTTAGCAAAAACAAGATTTATGCCTACACATGTTATGAAAATTATTTGTGCTACTTTCGCAATAAATTTTAGCGATGATGTATCATATTCTATTTCTTTAAATCCATATTGATTAGGAAAGTAAAAAAAGTGAAAAATTATCATACAAATAACAGCTATACCTTTTAAAATATCAATTTCATCATATCTTTTCATATAATATAATAGATATAAAATAAATAATTTAAATTTGAATTTCTTATTTAAAAAAATAACAGCAAATAAATACAAGTGAACATGAGTAAACCAGTTGAAGAATACGAAGAAAAAGATCTCCGTACCCATATTTATGAAACTACAGATACCTATGCAGGTTCAGATCAAATTATCAATGGAAACTTATCAATAATGAAAGAAGAATCTAAAAATATTGAAACAACAGATGTAAGTTTCATTCCTGTTATTTACAAGATGTTTGATGAAATTATTGTTAATGCTCGAGATCAACGAGAAAGGCTAAAAGATCGTAAAGATGCTGTACAACTTTCTGAAATCAAGATTGATATTAATAAAGAAGATGGAACTGTAAGTATCTACAATAATGGAGACAGTATCAAAGTTGAAAAGCATAGTAGTGGCGTATACAATCCACATTTGATCTTTGGACGTTTGCTAACATCTGGTAATTACAAGAAGGGTGAAAAACGAACAGTTGGAGGTAAGAATGGTTATGGAGCAAAGATTGTTAATATCTTTTCCAATGAATTTAATATTGAGTTGGTAGATCGTCATACAAAGAAAAAGTATATTCAAACATTTAGTGAAAATATGCAAAAGTTTACAGAACCTAGTATTACAAAGTCAACCGCAAAACCATATACAAAGATTACATGGAAAACTGATTTTAAGAGATTTGGTATTAATGGATTTACAGACGATATGATTGGTCTAATGAAACGTCGTGTATATGATATAGCTGGTGTAACAGACAGCAAAGTATCCGTTTGTTATAATGGTAAAAAGTTGAACATAAAGTCTTTTAAGGATTATATTGAACTTTATCCAACAGCAAACCCTAAAACATATGAAAAACTATCTGAAAGATGGGAACTTGGTATTACTGTATCATCAAATGATAAGTTTGAACAGATTTCATTTGTCAATGGTATTTCAACACCTAATGGAGGTATCCATGTAGATGTTATTACAAAGTTGATTTCATCACTTGTGGTAAAGTATATTAAAAAGAAACATAAAAAGGATGTTCAAGAAAAATATGTAAAGAATTATCTTTCAATTTATTTGAACTGTGTTATTGAAAATCCATCATTTGATTCACAAGCAAAGGAGCGTTTGATTACTCCAAAGTCAAAGTTTGGTTCACAGCCAAGTATTGATGAAAAGATGATCAAAAAAGCATGTGATTCAGGATTATCTGAAAAGGTAATGCAGTTTTCTGATTTTAAGGAAAATAGTTTAACAAAAAAGACAGATGGTAAAAAGAAAAATAAGCTACGAGATATTCCAAAGTTAGATGATGCTAATTGGGCTGGAACAAGAAAATCTGATCAATGTACATTGATTTTGACAGAAGGAGATTCAGCAAAGTCTATGGCGATTGCTGGACTATCAATTGTTGGAAGAGATAAATATGGAGTATTTCCTTTAAAGGGTAAGGTTCTAAATGTAAGAGATGCAAATCCTAAGCAAATCACTGGTAACAGTGAAATAACAAATATCAAAAAGATTCTTGGATTAGAATCTGGTAAAACTTATAAAGAAACAAAATCTTTGAGATATGGAAAAGTAATGATCATGACAGATCAAGATCATGATGGTTCTCATATTAAGGGATTAGTATTGAATATGTTTCATTCTCTATGGCCGGAACTTTTGAAACTAAACTATGTAAATTGTATGGTAACACCAATTATTAAGGCAACTCAAGGTAAAAAGATTAAATCATTTTATACATTGACTGATTATGGTAAGTGGAAGGAAAAGAAAGAAAATAACAAATGGAAAATCAAGTATTATAAGGGATTGGGAACATCAACATCAAATGAAGCAAAAGAATATTTTAAGGATTTGAAAGTAAATCAATATATTACTGATGATAAAACTGATGATTCAATGATTCTCGCTTTTAAGAAAACAGAAGCGGATCAAAGAAAGAGTTGGTTGAAAACATATAAAGAAGAAGAAATTCTTGATTATAATTGTAAGGAAACACGTATTGATGAATTTATTCATCGTGAGTTTAAACACTTTTCAAACTCTGATAATATGCGATCAATTGGTTCATGTATTGATGGTTTGAAGGTTTCACAAAGAAAGATATTATTTTCATGTTTTAAGAGAAAGTTAACACAAGAGATTAGGGTTGCTCAACTTTCTGGATATGTTAGTGAACAAGCAGCATATCATCATGGAGAAGCATCACTACAAGGGGCTATTGTAGGAATGGCTCAGGATTTTGTAGGGGCAAATAACATTAATCTATTGTTGCCCAATGGTCAATTTGGAACAAGAATTATGGGGGGTAGTGATTCTGCAAGTGCTAGGTATATTCATACACAATTGAACCCTATTGTAGATAAAATCTTTCCACAATCTGACTTTCCTTTGCTAGAGTATATTAATGATGATGGTTTGATGGTTGAACCTAAATGGTATTGTCCGATTATTCCAATGGTCCTTGTAAATGGTATGATTGGAATTGGAACTGGATTTAGTACAACAATCCCACAATTTAATCCTATTGATTGTTTGAATAATATTAAGAGAAAGATGGAAGGTATGCCATATTTATCAATGAAACCATATTATCGTGGATTTACAGGTAGAATTGATAAAGTTGTTGAAAAGGGTGTAACAAAGTTTATTACAAGAGGTAAGTATCGAATTGAAGATGATAAAGTAATAATTACAGAATTACCAATTGGTAAGTGGACTCATGATTTTAAAGAATTTATAGAAAAAACAATTCAAGAAGAAAATTCATGGATACTTGATTATGAAAATCATTCAACTGATCAAAGAGTAAATTTTATCGTTAAAGTAAATGATGAATCATTGTTTGATAATACATATAAGGCAAAAAATGTATTTGAAGAAAAGTTTAAGTTAACATCTCCAAAAACTACAAGTAATCTTCATTTGTATACAAAGGATGGAGCAATTAAGAAATATGATGATATTTACAAGATTATGGATGAACATTACTATACACGATTAGAAATGTATCAAAAAAGAAAAGAATATGAACTTGATAATCTAGTAAAATGTATCAAACTTTTGGAATCAAAGATGAGATTTATTGAATATGTAATAGATGAAAAAATTGAAGTTTATAAGAAATCAAAGGTATCAATTATTGATGCTCTTGAAATCCATAAGTTTCCATTTTATGAAAATAACTGCATAATTGATTATTATAATGATACAAACAAGGTAATTACAACTGAATATAATTATCTATTGAATATGCCAATTCATAGTTTTACACTTGAAAAGGTTAATGAACTTCAAACTGAAATAGATCAAAAGAAAAGTGATCATGATACACTTGAAAGTAAAGATATTAAAACAATTTGGAGAGAAGAATTAGATGATTTTGAACAAATGTATAAAAAAATGTAATTCGTTAATATTTATGGATATATTTATAAGATAAGATAAAATGAAAGTGTTAATATATAGTCATTCATGTAAAAATTGTGATGGTGTATCTGTGAGATATAAAGAACATATTAAAAATTTACAAAAAAACGATCATGATATTTTTTTTATAACTGGTAAAAAAGAATTAGATGATAATATTTCATGTCAAAATACATATTTGACAAATCAATATAGAATTCCAAATACTTTGATACATTATCCATTATTTTCAATTAATAACTTAAAAATTATCATAAATACAATACATGAATTTAAACCAGATGTAATTCATGTAACAACTGATTTATCAACACTAACATGGTTATTAGCATCTAAGATAACAAATGTTCCAATAATAGTATGTTATCATGCGGACAGCGGTGTATTTATGGATAAATATAATATGAATTTTTTTAAGAAAATAGTTCATAAGTTTGAAAGGAAAATTGCTGAATATTCCGATAATGCATTTACAGTAAGTGAATCATATAGAAAGAAAACGTTAAATATTTATGGTGATATTTTAAACAATATAACTTGGGGACCAATGATAAATAAAAATATATTTAATAATTTATCTTTAAAAGAAGATGAGTATACAATTTTACGAGAAAAATATATTTTAGGAAGAGATAAATTAATAATATATGCTGGACGTATATCAAGTGAAAAAGGATTAGATTATTGTATTGATTTTATTAAAAGTACATCTATTACAAATCTATGTTTTTTAATTATAGGGAGAGGACCTGAAAATTTTGTTAAAAAAATTCAAAAATATCATAATCAAACATTTAGTAATCAAAATACAATTAATTATTTACCATATTTTTTATCACAAGAAGAATTATCAAAAATGTATAAAATATCAGATATATATTTTACTGGTTCTGAATTTGAGACACTTGGCTTCGGAGCAATAGAGGCGATAAGTTGCGATTGTTTTGCATTATGTCCAGATTCTCAAGGGTTTCAAGATACTATTAAACATGAAATTAATGGATATTTATATCAACCAAATCATTATAATGATACAGAAAAAGGATTAAAATTATTATTAGATAAAGATTCTAATAATATTAGTGAAACATGTAAAGAAATGAATATTGATAAATGTACTGAAAATGTATTAAAATTATATGATGAAACAATTCAAAACCATAAAAAACAAAATAATTGTTGTGAAATATTTCAGATATTTATATTAAATACTATTATGACATTTACAATTACAATCGGATATTATAGTGGATTATTGTATTTATCTGAATATTAATTATTCAAAAACAGATATTTCAAAATTTTGGATGGGTTTAATTGATTGTATTGATTTTTTAAGATCAGATAAATCTTGAAAGATAATTTTTTCTATTTCTAATAATTTTTCAATTTCTAATAATGATTTATTATAACAAAGTAAATCTTTTTTATTGGGTATATCAAGACCATATTTATTTGTATTAATAATTTCAGGACAACTGATACCAACAAAAATTTTTTTTACATTGTGTTCTTTTAAAAGATTGATTATATATTTAATTGTATTACCTCTTACAATTGAATCATCAATGATAAGTATATTTTTATCTTTGACTAAATGATTAATAACATTAAGTTTTCTTTTAATATTTTTCTTACGTTTGTCTTGTGTATTCATGATAAATGTTCTATTAACATATCTGTTTTTAGTAATAGCTTCATGATAAGGTTTATTTAATTGTTTAGATATTTCTAGTGCAACTGGTTTACTTGTATCTGGTACTGGAACAACAATATCTATTTGATTAATATCAATCATTTTGCTAATTTTTTTTCCTAAATATTCTCCCATTTTAGTTCTAGAATGATGTACATTAATATTATAGATAATTGATTCTTCTCTTGCTAAGTAGATCCATTCAAAAATACATGGTTTAAAATATTCTAATGAATCATTACAAGTTTTTAAAATATTAAAATTATTTTTATGATATGTTATAATATCATTACCATAAATATCAGAAATAATATTATAATCAATAGATTTAATGGAAACAGATTCTGATGAAATAATATATGAATTATCTTTTTTACCAAATATTAGAGGTCTAATACTATATTTATCTTTAAAACAAATTAATCCAAAATTTTCAATTAAACAAATGCAATTAAATGAACCTTTCATTTTTTGAACATCTTTAACAATTTCAATTATATTTTCATCATTTAGTATAACATATTTATCTAAAAGATATGATAAATATTTCAATAAATAAATACTATCTGATTGGTTAGTATCATTAATATTTAGTGTATTATTAACATATTCTGGATCTATTTGACCATTGTGGACTAAGGCAATAGTATGAAACTTACCTTTCATATATAATGGTTGTGCATAATCAATAGATAAACTTCCTTTTGTAGGATATCTAACATGTCCAATACCTATATTAGTTTGAATATCAAGATTATTAAAATTGGACACGAGACCATTTTGTTTCAAAATTCTGATATTTTTATCATCTAAATAACCGAAACCAAAAGAATCTTGTCCTCTATGTTGTAAATGATATAATGATTCAAGTAAATCACTAAAAATATTTTTATCAGATAATAAAGCTGTAATTCCACACATGATGATATTTATTGTTTATTTATTTTTAAATTAAAATTATGGTAATTTAACATTATATTTATCTGTAATATGTTGATCATATTTTCTTGTTGGACCACCCATAATATAGGAATACATTCTTGCTTTACCCCATGATTCAGCAGTTTGATTGGGTCTACTACCGCTACTATAATATGCTCCCTTACCCTTTTTTACAACTGCTTTTAATGCTTTTACAGGGATACCTGTTGCTTTTGCAATTTGTTTATAAGATTTAATATCTTCGCCATACTTCTTTTCAAACTTGACAACCCAACTGCTTTTCTTAGATTTGTAACTTTTTAGCTTGGGACGGTCAATATATTTCCCTTTTTTATAACTTTTAATTGCTCTTTTAATTGATTTTGTTTGTTTTGCTTTATCTTTTTTAGATAAACGCGCGGTGTATTTTTTAGGAATTTTATTCCCGCCTTTTTTATATTTTCTTTTTTTTGTATATTTTCTTTTTTTACTATATTTTCTTTTTTTTGAAGTACGTTTTTTCATATCTTTTGAAGCATGTTTTACCCATTCTAAACCTTCTAATGTTAATCGTTTATACATGAATATATATATTAAGTTAAAATATTTAAAAAAAAATGATAATTAATTAATATAAAATGACAGAAAATAACGAAGAAAAGATTGATTACCTAGAAGTTGATGATCCTATTCCAGGACAAAACTATGTATGTTTATCATTTGTATCTCCAGATGATTTAATTGATTCTAAGGAAGCATTTAAGGTATCAAAGTTTTTACAATCAGTATGTAAAGATAAAGATATGGATTTTAAATCAACAATGGAAAAATACAAGGATTTTTGTTACAAGTTTTCAGATAATTTACAAAAAGATTTTGATGAACAAAACGATTTTAAGACAAATATCCGAGGACTTAAGGTAAGAGGAACATATAATACTCGCGATGAAGCAGAAAAACGTGCCAAGAAGCTTCAAGGAATTGATAGTGATTTTCATGTATTTGTAGGACAAGTAGGATATTGGTTACCATGGGATCCAAATGCTGATCAAATTGAAGATGAAGCATTTATTAATTCTCAATTAAATGACATGATGGAAAAGTATAAAGAAAATAATATCAATAAGGACATTTTCTATGAAGAGCAAAAACGTGAAAAAGTTAAGGCAGCAAAAGAAGAAGCAATGAAGAAAAAGAAGGAAAAGATGGAAGAAGAAAGGGCTGCTCAAAAAGCAAAAGAATTAGAAGATGTTAAAGAAGATGATGAGGAACCAGAAGAAGAAGTTGAAGTAATTGAAGAAAAAGTTGGTGAAGAATGTTGTAAAGATGGAAAGACAGATGAATGCTGTGAATCAGAAAAATGCGAAGATTGTCCTAATAAAGAACCTGAACCTGAACCTGAATTAGATACAAATCCTAATTTATCCGGAGGAAAAATCGATGAAGATTTGCAAAAAAGTCTTGATGATGTTGATCCTTGGATGGCAAATAAACTAAAAGAAAAAGGAGAATAAATTATAAAAGTGAATAAATTATAAAAGTGAATAAATTATAAACAATAATATATATGGAATCAATTATTACATGTTTAGCATTGACATTAGCGATGATAATAACATTTGGATTTGTTAATTATAATGAAAGAAAAAAATTAAAAAAGTGTAAAATATTATATTTACCACGTGAAGAATAAAAATTAAAAAAATAGTTTTATAATATATAATTATGAAATTATCATTAATATTATTTATAACTGGAATGTTATTAATAACAGCAGGGTATGCTCAACAAATGAAACCAACATGTGAAAAAGGTATTGAAGTAAAATATATTCCTAGAAATGTATATGATCAGATAGAAGAATCAAAACCTTATTCTGAATAATTAACGACAAACCCTATAAAATTGAAATACACCACATTTATCGCTTTTTCTTGTAATTTCACAGATATCTCCACTAGATAAACGTAAAAGTTTACTAATGATATCACTTTTAAGAATAATAGGCAATTGATTTAACTGACAATTGCATTTTTCAAGAATTTTTTCTATATCTTCCCTTTCACGAATGGGCTTTTGTGGAGGAACAAGACGATGTTTCAAAATATTATTTGTAAGATTATCAATATTGAATAAATGTACATTCTTAAAATGTTTAGGTTCAAGGTTAATATTATTTTCTTCCATTTCAGAAATTATTTGTTCAGAAAGACCATTTTCTTTTAAAGAAACTTGTAATCTAATATTTAGTTCATCAAAACTTTTGTTTAATGATTCAGAAATAGTATCATCAATTATTACAAATAAACTATCTTCATTGTTAACAGAATCATCGTTATAATATTCTTCTATTTTATCACACGCAGACCTTGTAACTTTTGAACTAGTACGACCATTTTCTGGAAAATTGTAATAAATAATATGCAGTTTATGAGATGGTATCTTTTTGTGTGATATTTGAAAATTACAAGCACCCGCAATCCCCGGAAAATAAGATAAAATTCCACTGTTTACGTTATACATTTTTTCAAGATCTTGGTCTGAATAATCTTGAATTGAAGATACATCCCATTCATCCGAAAGTATTTCTTTTAATGAATAACGCGTTTTATTAATTTTCTGACTGTGACTCATTTTATATATATTATTTAGAATATAGTTTTATATATTAATTCAAATTTACATATATATATTTTCTTTTTCTTTTTCTTTTTGACGAAAATTTTTAGGATCATTTTTTTCTATAATTTCATAAAATTCATCCATTTTATCAAGAATGTCTTTGTGTTTTCTATTAAAAAATAAAAATTCTTGTAACATTGCTGTTGTATATTTTTTAGATTGTATTAGTTTATAAAATTTATCAAAATTATCTTTTTGATCAGGTAATACCATTTCAAAGATATTACGTGTTTGATATTTATCAGCATAATCTAATTCAAACCTGTAATCTATTCGACATGATCTTATTAATGCATCATCAAATATTTCCGGCTTATTAGCAGTTATAAATAATAATGTACCTTCAGCACAAGAAAATCCATCAAAACAATTTAATAACCCTTGTAGTGAAATCCCGTTTACATCATCACCATTTTTCCTATCAGTAAATATGGTGTCTATATCTTCAATTACAATTATACGTTTTCTATCTTCTTTTTCTTCACAACTTGCTATAGCATCAATTAACATATAATCTGTTAATTCTTTTGAAATAGGTATAGTATAAATATCACAATCAAAATGTGATGCGATTGTATTAATTGTTGATGTTTTTCCAGCCCCAGGGACACCATATAACAAGAATATACATTTATAAGGTATTCCAAATGAAAGATACTCCGAACGTGTTTCTTCAGAATAAAATTCTTCTACCTTATCAAGTAATAATTCTTTTTGTCCTTCTTTAAGATAAAGTGTTTCAATTGGTCTTTTAGGACTCTTAAATAAAAGATTCCAGTAATCTTTCCTCCAATAATAAACTTTAACGGTTTTGTTTGAAGATTTCTTACATTCTTTCATTTGATCTTCACAAAAATCCTTTGCAACATCTACAAAATCAATTAATATATCTTTTGAATAAGATGTTAATGTTAATCTTTTAAAAATAACCTCTTCATTTGTTCCACAACAGTTTTCAGTAACCATATTAATTTTTAAAGGTATATTATCATTCTTGTATGTTTCTAATTTAACATTGATATTTTTATCTTTAAAATCAAATGTAAATTCAGTATCATCAAATGAACATATTTTTATCTTTTTTTCTTGTTTTAATTCTTCCCTTCTATAACGTGGAACATATTCGTATGGTCTTAGATTACTTTCAGAAACATATGTAAATGTATCGATGTTTTTTGATATTTCATCTATACTACACATATAGTGTAATACATAATCATAAAATTCATCATTAGTATGTAATATTAATTGTTTATCCATAATTCATTATCTATAATCTTTCTCTTAAATAATATCAAATATATATTAATATACTAAATGGAAAAAATAAAAAATGAATTAACAAAAGGGAAAATATACAAAGAATATTTGAATATTGTTGAAAAAGAATATAATATACCTATTGAAGAAATTAGTAAGACATATAGAGAAAAACAAAACTCCATGAGGAGAAACGATAATTCTAGAAACGATAATTCTAGAAACGATAATTCTGGAAACGATAATTCTGGAAACGATAATTCTGGAAACGATAATTCTAAAAACGATAATTCTGGAA
>CEUR01063527.1_pt1 | contig 15689 bp, 16 predicted proteins | sample 356411 | NCBI WGS metagenome assembly CEUR01 (sample SAMEA2622715, study PRJEB7988) | marine metagenome | biome: marine biome (ENVO:00000447); feature: surface water layer (ENVO:00002042); material: "saline water (ENVO:00002010), including plankton (ENVO:xxxxxxxx)" | depth 5 m
TTAATGAAGTTTTAGCAAATGCTTGGCAATCTAGACATGTACTTAGCACAGGTGTTCATGGGATACTAAATACACACACTAGGACAGCAGAAGCTGTAGCTGCTTTTGTTGCAACATGTAGATATCCATTCCAAAAATTAGGCCAAGAGAAAATCCCGGAAGGTTTAAGAGGTGCGGGTGGGCAAGGTGAGCCAGCAGGATTATGGAATATGTCTAATGAAGAATATGTTAGAAAAGCTGACCCGTGGCCATTAAATCCTGAAGGGGAATTATTTCTTGGTTTAAAAATTGAAGATAGGCATTGCGTTGAAAATGTAGATGAAATTGCTGCTATACCAGGAATTGCATTTGCTGAATGGGGACCAGGAGATATGGGTATGTCTTATGGTCACCCAGATGCTCATGACCCACCGTATCCAGAAATAATGGACCAAGCAAGAGAAAAAATTAAAGAGGCGTTAAAGAAAAATAATAAAGTTTTTTATTCAAGCTGGAATGATTTATCAATGAAACCTAAAGAAAGAATTAAATTCATAATCAACGAATTAGAGTCTGGAATGATAGGTGGTGATGACACTGAAGAAATGGCTAAAATAGGAAGAGAATTTATGGGAAGAAAATTACCTTATTAAATTTCAAAGAAATTATAAGATAAATTTTCGTTTTCAAAATCAATTATTCTGTACCCAGAGGGATCGTCTCCTAAAGGTACTCCAACAGCTGAAGTTGCTATAATTTTTGTATCATTAAAATGAGTTTCTAAATTAATGTGCAAATGCCCAGTAAAGATATAATCAACACAATGATTTTCAAATAAGCTAAAAAAATCTGTATATATTTTTTCTTCAAACATCCAATATGAAATATCCTTTTCATGAATACGGTCACTACCCATTTTTAAAATATCTTTTTTATCAATAAATGGTGGATGGTGCATAAAAATTATTAATCTCTTTCCTGGTGAAAAGTGTTTAAGTGTGTTTTTAATAAATTCAATTTGCTCAAAATAAAGTTCTTGATTTGAATGATTCATAAATTTTGAACTATTTAGGAAAATTAATTCAAATTCATTCCAAGAAAAATTATAAAAATCTTTACCAAAATTTTTATTATAAAAATCTAAACCTTCTTTCGAGAGATTATTAGGGTCTAGCCCAACATCATGATTTCCTGGAACATGATGAATATCAAGATCAATTTTATTATTAAAATTTTTATAATTATTTAAATCATTAGATTTATCAATTTCGTTTATAATATCCCCTGCATGAACGATAAATTCAAACTTATTTTCATTTATAACTTTTAGAATTTTGTTTAAATTTTGTAATTCTTTTTCAGATGGCTCCAAATTTTCAAGCCATTTCAGAATTTTTGTAGACCATTGTTTAGAATTAACATTTTTTAATGCCATCCCAAGTTGCGTGTCTGTAATCAGTAAAATTGACATGTTTTATTTACGAAATAAGTAATATTTATTATAATTTTGAAACAATTATTATAACTTTGTAACAATATCGAAACATTTTTACTAGATTATAATCTTTGTAATATTTGTAATTGTATCAAATATAGAATTTATTAAGGAGAATAATTATGGCAGGCAAAGATACAGAATCAGTATTAAAACTGATGAAAGATAACGATTGCGACATCCTAGATTTAAAATTTATAGATGTTCCTGGTACATGGCAACACGTTGCTTTACCAATATCTGAAGTAGATGACAATTTATTTAATAAAGGAACAGGTTTTGATGGATCTAGTGTTAGGGGATTTCAATCAATTGAACAATCTGATATGCTACTACTTCCTCACGCAGAAACAGCAAAAGTCGATCCGTTTGAAGAAAAGACAGTATCAATTATCGCTGACATCAGAGATCCGCTTACTAATGATCATTACACAAGAGATCCAAGATACATAACTATTAAAGCAGAAGAGTACCTCAAAAGCACTGGAATTGGAGATACTTCATATTGGGGACCAGAATTAGAATTCTTTGTATTTGATTCTGTTCAGTTTTTCCAAAAAGAAAATGAAGCTTATTTTAAAGTTGATTCTGATGAGGGAATATGGAATTCTGGTGCTGAAACTATGATTGATGGAGGACCAAATATTGGTCAAAGACCAGGTTACAAGGGAGGTTATTTTCCTGCCGCGCCTATTGATACTATGCATGGTTTAAGAGGTGAGATGGTACGAATAATGGTGGAGCAACTTGGATTTCATGTAGAAAAACATCATCATGAAGTAGCTACAGCTGGTCAAGCAGAAATTGACCTTAAGTACGACACTATGTTATCGATGGCTGATAAAGTAATGAGATACAAATATGTTGTTAAAAATGTAGCTCAAAATTGGGGTAAAGTGGCAACTTTCATGCCCAAGCCAATATTTAATGATAATGGTACAGGTATGCATGTGCACCAAAGTATCTGGAAAGATGGCAAGCCATTATTCGCAGGTAATGAGTATGCGGGATTAAGTAAACTCGCTTTAAATTATATTGGGGGATTAATTAAGCATGGTCAGGCTCTAATGGGATTATGTGCACCAACTTCAAATAGTTACAAGAGACTTGTACCAGGATTTGAAGCCCCTACAATATTAGGTCTTTCTGCTAGAAACAGAAGCGCTGCTCTTCGAGTGCCGATGTATGATCCTGACAATAAAGCTGCAAAGAGAATTGAGTTCAGGTCATCTGATCCAACTTGCAACCCTTACCTTGCTTTCCCTGCAATGCTTATGGCAGGGCTAGATGGAATTGAAAACGAGATTGATCCTGGGGACGTATTAGATGATGATTTATTTAGTATGCCGGATGAAGAGCAAGCTAAATTAAAACAAGTTCCTAACAGCATTGATGGTGCATTAAAAGCTCTTGAAGATGATCATGATTTCTTGCTAAAAGGTGATGTATTCACTAGCGACTTGATAGAAGGTTGGCTTTCTTTCAAGAGAGAAACAGAAGTGGATCAAGTAAGGACAAGACCGCACCCTTGGGAATACTATTTAACGTTTAACGCGTAAATAAAAAAATTTAAAGAGGAAGAGGTTATTTCTCTTCCTCTTTTTCTTTTACCTTGTAATCTGTTTTAATATATTTTTGCTTGTTTAGAAATTTTTCACAAAGATTTTCAAACCATCTTAAAAGTAAATAAACAATAAATAAATCATCAAAATAACCAATACCAATTATTCTTAACTCAGGTAGCAAATCTAGTGGAACTACAAGATAAAATAATGCAAAAGTTGGGATCAGTTTATATTTTTTTGGAATTTTAGGGTCAAAAAAATATTTATAAGAATTTTTTGCCATCCTATATATGTTTATCAACCTGAAAAATTTAAACATTTAACTCCATTCCCATTCAGTAAAAATTGTTTTTCTTTCTTTTGGACTTAAAAATAAAGTCCCATTGTTACTAACTCCTTCTTCATCAAGTTGAAAATTATTAATTGTTGAAGTTTGGGGTTCAACACAGATATAGTTTTCATTTATTCCACTTGGAGGAGTATAGACAGTTAAATGACCACATTCATTTGAAGAATTAATTTTTAATGATAATTCTGGCCATTTTAGTTTTACATCTGATTCGGTATTTATCTTATAGCAATCATCCAGAGTTCCAATTTCAGGAGTATATCCATTTTTAAATTTTAATATCTCATCTGAAATTAATTTCTCGGAAGTTGGTATCTCATTTTCTATTTTCCATTTAAATTCAGAGTTAAATTCAACCAATAAATCATTTGAACCGAGTGACCTATTAAACCATGGGTGCCAACCCATTGAGAATGGCATGACATATTTGTCATTATTAATGATAGTTAATTCTTGAAGAAGTTTATTTTCAAATAATGAAAATTTTGAATTTATTTCACCTTCAAAAGGCCATGGTCTTAATATCTTAGAGGATAATTCAATAAAATTCTGTTTATAGTTAATTATATTCCACTCAGCAAAAAGCATTGTTCCATGAATTGCATGCTTAAAGTTTCTTGCTAAAGGATGGTCTTTAAGTAAATTAAATTCACCTTTTCCACATTTAAATTTACCATTTTTAATTCTATTCACCCAGGGTGCCATTATAAATGAACTAACAAAGTTTTTTGGATCAAAAGCTATCAAATTGTATCTAATGTCATTTTTGGTAATAGTTAATGATTTTAAATTATTATTAAATACTTCAACTTCACTATTTTTATTATTTATTTTTAAGACTTCCATATATAAATTTTGCCTTGTATATCTTCCAATAGCAAACTATTATTATCAAATATAAGGAGAAATTATGAGAAAAAATACTTTAAAGGAAAAGCTTTTACAAAATAAAACTGTTTTAGGAGCCTTTGTTAGTACTCCGTCACCTTCTACAGTAGAAATGCTAGGATGGCTTGGAATGGATTATATTGTTATAGATTGTGAACACAGCGTTACAGATTACGAAACAGCAGAGAATATGGTCAGGGCTGCTGAACTTTCAGGAATAACAGCAATTGTTAGAGCAGGTCTCAACTTGCAACAAAATATTCAAAGGTATTTAGATGCTGGAGTACAGGGTGTTTTAATTCCATTAATCAATAATGCCGAAGATGCAAAAAGTGTTGTAAATAGTTGCAAGTATCCCCCAATTGGAAAAAGAGGATTATTCAGTACATCCAGGACAGGTAAATATGGTATAACACCCATAATTGATCATGTAAAAACTAGTAATGATGAAATGTTCATATCTGTGCAAATAGAAACCTTAGATGGAATTAAAAATCAAGATAGTATTATAAATACAGAGGGTGTAGATAGTGTATTTTTAGGGCCAGGTGACTTATCTTCAGTGCTTGGTGTTCACGGGCAGGTTACCCATGAAAAAGTTAAAAATACAATGGAATCAATGATTCCAAAAATTATTGATGCCGGAAAAATACCGGGTACTTTAGTAGCAGATGGAGATCAAGCAAAATATTGGAATGACAGAGGAATAAACTTTTTAATTGGTGGAGCAAATAAATTTTTATTAAATGGCTCTAAGCAATTTATTGATGATGTTAAATCAAAAACTAAGTCATAAGAGGACTAAGTCTATCCATAATCCTTTGCAATTCTTCTTGATCAGCTGAATCAAAAGGTTTTCTAACAGGTAATCTTGTGGTAGGAGATTTTATAATGCCTCTTTTCCAAAAAACCCATTTATATGCATTTACACCAAACCTTCTTTCAAAATTTAATGAAGGCAGAAGTGATTCCCATAAAATCCTTGCACGGTCATTAATTTCATAATAACCATCTTTTCCTTTTTTTTGAGTATCGAGTGCGTTCCAAATACTTACAATTATATCTGTGAAATGACCAGAAGGCATTGTCCCTTGAGCACCTCTCCTATACTCATCCATTAAATAAGTGCCTCCAATGCCACCCATAATTGATTTACATTTTTTTCCAAGCTTATTTACAACTTCTGAAATAACATGTCCTGCAAATGCACTCTCTTCTTTCAAATATTGAATATTATCAAAATCATTTATCAAATTAATAATAATATTTGTTGGAACTAATTTACCTTGCATGTCATTGTTTTGTATCCAAATTGGCAACTTTGATGATTTAGAGATTTCACCAAAATAATCATAAACGTACTGTGCTGATGCTATTTTAGTTGACGGCATAGTTATTATTGAATCAACACCCAAATTTTCAACAATTTTCACACTTTCTTTAACTTGCTCAATAGAATTTCCTGTAACTCCTGCAACAAAGTGAACTGATCCATTAACAGATTTTACTCCTTCTTTAATGACCTGCACTCTTTCTTCATCAGTTAAAGTTGAAACCTCGCTTGCATTTACAGGCATCACAATTCCATGAGCTCCTTTATCAAGACAGAATTCAATACATTTTCTTAATGAATCCAAATCGAGTTTTCCATCTTCATGAAAAGGCGTTACAGGAATTGAATAAACTCCCCTTGGATTTTGTAAATTTTTAGATAATTTAACTGTTGTCATTAATCACACTCCACTCTAGGAGGAGGATTTAAAACGCAGTGAATAGCCAATAAAGTGCCTTTACTTTCAAAAGGGTTATCACATCCATGCCTTGCTTTAACTTCTGCAGTAAACATATCACCTGCATTTAATTGAATATTATTTTCTTCAAAGTACACTGCATTCAATTTGCCTTCAAGACAATACATTGATTCCTCATGGGCAGGATGATAATGATTTGGTGCACCAGAGCCAGGATTGAAATTTAGTTCAGAAAAATAACTTGATGTTGCACCGGAAAAATCTCCCACCATATCATATCTCATAATGCCCGGAGCAAATTCATATGGCACCATTTCTTTTCTTAGAGAAACATATTTTTCAGGAACTCCAGGTGAAGTGCTATGATTTTCAATGGACTCTCTTCCGAATTTAATCTTTGGAAACATAACTAATAATCTTGCTGTTTGATTTGAATTATTTTTCATACCATGGGGCATACCTGCTGGTGCAAGCATGCAATCTCTACTGTTCATAGTAAATTCATTATTTCCTAAAATTGATGTTAATTCCCCTTTAATTAGGAAATGTGTTTCTTCTACATCAGGATGCAAATGTACTGGAATCTCGGCACCTGGCTCAAGAAAAAGTTCTTTTACGGTAATCATTTTGTCTCCTCTTTCAGGTCCTGAAAGCGAAGTCATTGTTATCCCATTTTCATTACTATCTGGAACTAGATCTTGTTTCCTGTGTATAGCCATTTTTTTCTCCTTAAACTTTTAGTGAAGTGTCAAATAAATCGACATTACCCCACCTATTATTTGCTTTTGTTTTCATTAAGGCAATAGTTTTTATTACTTCTGGATTTGCTAATCCATGAGGTGCCTCTCCTTTTAAGATTTTAATTACGTTTTCTGCTTGCTTTCTAGTACCAACTTCCCTTGAAACTATTGAAGAGCCAGCAGTATGGGGTGTAATAATTAAATTTTCTAAACTTAATAATGGGTCTTCAGAAGAGATAGGCTCTTTTTCTGTAACATCAATACCGGCTGCAGGAATAATATTATTTTTTAAAGCATTAAAAAGTGCTGAAGGGTCTATGAGAGGACCTCTTGCACAATTTATCAAAATGCAATTATTTTTCATCTTGTTAAAAGCATCTTCATTAATTATGTGGTGAGTTTCATCTGTTGAGGGAGCATGCAATGTTATGAAGTCAGATGTTTTTAATAATTCATCTAATTCGACTAATTCAACTCCAAAAAGATCAGCTGTAGTTCTATCTATGTAGGGATCGTAGGCTATAATTTTTGCTGGACCAAAACCTTTAATTCTGGTTGCAAAGGATTTGCCAATATTACCTAAACCAACTATTCCAACTATATTTCCTGCTATCCTTCCTAATTCAGATCTGTAAGGATGCACTAATTCTGTTCTATCAGCCCAATACCCTTTTTTAACAAGTGAATCTTGTTCCCTAATTTTTCTTGTTAAAGATAAAAGCATTGCCATAGCGTGATCGGCAACTTCGGTTGTATTTATTCCAGGAGTATTGCATACACATATCCCTAATTCAGTAGCTGCTTCAAGATCTACAGAATCAACCCCAACTCCACCTCTACTTATTACTTTTAAATTACCACACTGTTCCATTACTTTTTTAGTAGTTAAAGGATGTAAGTAAATTAATGCACCGTCAGCATCTTTTAATAGATCTATGTATTCTTTTTCATTATTACATTCCTTTTCAACTAATTCGAAACCTTCGCCGTTAAAAAGTTCTTTCAAATAAGACGGATTGTCTCCATGTGCAACTAAAGCTATTTTCATACATCTCCTTTAAAAATATTGTAGGTTTGTTTAGGATAAAATAAATTTATATAAAAACAAAAAATATAATGGAAAAAATTAAAATAAGATTAGGCAAAATGTCCGATTTGAAAGAATTAGAAATTCTCCAAATTGATATGGAAAATACAATCGAAGACGAACCTTATCCTGACGAAGTAGGAAAAGAAGGGTTAAAGTTTATTCTCCAAAATCCAGATCAAGGTTTTTATGTTGTTGCTGAGTACAATAAAAAAGTTATTGGAGCCCTTAGAATTTCTTTTGAGAGAAGTGTAAGTAGAAATGGTTTTTTTTGGTGGATACAAAATGTTTGTGTAAATAAAAAATTTAGAGGAAACGGTATATTTAGTAAGTTATTTGAAAAAGTAATTTCAATAGCTCAAGAGCATGATGATGTTGTTGCTGTAAAATTACATGTGCACACTAATAATGAAAGTGCGCTGAGAGCTTATGAAAAGGTCGGCATGAAGAGAACCCCAGAATATCCTTATATATTTAATTTAAAATGAAGCCAATTGGAATAATAATATGGACAGAAAAACTTGATAATCTTCTTGGATTTTACGAATTGTTATTAAATACTAAAGTTAATAAATTAAAAAGCACTTCTGCATATTTTACTTATAATGATTTTAGGGTATATATATCTGAGCATTCAGAAATTATCGGAAATTCAAAAGACCCTAACAGGATGATAATAAACCTTGAAACAGATGATATTCAGCGAGAATATAAAAGATTAAAAAATCTTAATATTAAATTTATACGGAAACCTGAAACAGAAAATTGGGGTGGAAAAGTTGCAACTTTTGAAGATCCAGATAAAAATAGAGTAAATTTAATTGAACAAAAAAAATAAATGATTAAAAAATATTTATATATAATTTCTTTAGCGACTTTTATATTTACATTGTCCTGTGCTGATTCTGAAAATAACAACAATGATGGTATAAAAAATGACAGAGAAAGAATTCAGATGGACAGAGATAGAGAAAAGATGGAGATGGACAGAATGCAGATGGATCAAAGAAGGATGGAGATGGAAGAGAAGATGAATAGAGAAAGAATGCAAATGGAACAAAGGAGGATGGAAGGAGAGAGAAATTTTGAAAAAGAGAGAATTGCTACAGATGAAAAAAGAATCGAAAGGGATAGGGAATTTCAAAAGGAAATGAGGGCATTTGAAGAGGAAAGAATGGAGATGGAAAAAGAAATGATGAATTTAAGATTAGAATTTGAAAAAAAGATTTTAAAAATGCAACTTGATCATGAAGAACAACTATATGAATTACGAATAGAAGGCGAAAAGAACTTGTTTGAAGCTCAAAAAGGGCTTCAAAGTCAACCTTAAATTAATTTTGGCCAGTATTGTCTGGCCATGAACCTCCATAAAATCCTTCATTAACTCTTTCAGGAAGAACTCTAGGAAATTCTTTGTACGGAAATTTACTGAAATTTTCTTCAATTAAATTCATACCTAATCCTGGCTTGTCATCTAAAGTTATGTATCCATCTATTGGTTTTAGAGGTCTATCAGAAATTAAATTTCCTATCTCTTCAAAAGGAACGAAATATTCAGTTATCAAGAAATTTGGCATTGTTATAGAAGCATGTAGAGTTGAAGCCAATGCAATGGTTGTTGAATTATAATTATGGGGTGATACAGCTACTTGATATGCTTCAGCCATTGAAGCTATTTCCTTCAATTCTAAAATTCCACCAGTATTGGCAACATCAGGATTAATTATATCTGCAGATTTTCTGCCAAAAACATCTATATATGCGTTCTTAGTATATAAGGCTTCACCTGTAACAGTTGGTATATTAATTGAATCTCTCACTTCTGACAGATTTTCTGTAAATTCAGTAGGACAGGGTTCTTCGTACCAAAAAATATCAAATTCTTCTATTGCATCCGCAAATTTAATTGCAGTCATTGGTGAAAATCTTCTATGAATTTCAATAAGCAAATCAATATTTGGCCCTACTGCTTGCCTTACTTGTCTTACAGTTTCAATAGCTTGATCTAAATTATTTTTAGAAATCATTGATCTAAATGGACCAGGGACGGGATCAAATTTAAGTGCAGTAAAACCTTTATCGATTGTTTTTTTTGCTTTTTCTGCATAATCTTCGGGTATCAATGAGCCAGCATACCATCCGTTTGCATAAACTCTAAGCTTGCCTCTCGATGGCCCTCCAAGAAGGTTATAAACTGGCTGTTTAGTTTGTTTTCCACAAATGTCCCACATTGCTTGCTCGATTCCACTTAATGCTGAAAAAATTTCCATAGATCCTCTTCTAGAAGCATAATCATCAAATATAATTTGATTAAAATATTTAATTTCAAAAGGATCTCTGTCTATTAAATATTTAGACATGTGTTCAATATGGGTAACCACTGTCTTATCTCTATCGGACTGTGTATAACATTCACCCCATCCAACTAATCCATTATCAGTTGTAATTTTTACAAAGAGTAAATTTTTACCCCAACCAGGATTTAATAAGTAATTTTTAACTTCTTTAACTTTCATTTTTAATACTTTGTTTTATTGTTTGTATATTTTCTTCCTTCTTTTGCTAAAGATTCATCATCACCAGATATTATTCTTGCTCCTATATCTATAACTTTTTTCAGGGCTTCAACTTTATTATCACCACCATGTACTCCACCCAGAAATTTTACACCATTTTTTTCACAAGCAGCGTTAACTCTTTTTCTTGCGTCTTCAACTTTTTCATGATCATGACCATCTCTAATTAGTCCCATTGACATATGCATGTCACCTGGGCCCATTTCTGCCCAACCAATTCCTGGAACAGTAAAGATTTGCTCACAATGATTAAGCCCTCTAACAGTTTCAATTTTTAAACCCAGCAATATTTCACCGTCTGGATTTAGTGGCCAAGGATCTGCCTTTTTTAAATACTCATCCCTATCTATCCCCCAAACTGGAGAAGCTGTATTTTCAGAACCAACACCTCTTGTACCCCTTGAAAGACCTTTTTCAACACCAATCATGTTTGTTGGATATCTTGAAGCTTCAACATATGCTCGTACAGCATCAGCACTTTCTGCAGTACATAACAACAATCCATGAACACCTCTAGCTAAAATTTGTCTTATTTGCCAAGCATTGTATTTAACTATATTTTCTTCCGTACCTTCTACTGGAAGCTCAACAATTACCGGAGGGGTTCTGTGACCTGATTTTGTTGGACCACCATCTATAAGCCCTCTCATATAATTATCAAGACCAGTCATATCAAAACAACCATGCTCCATGCCAACATTTATATAATCCGCCCAAGTTTGAGAATCTTCTATACCTTGATCATACGTCAAAACATGCCCTGAATGAGGTCCCGTGTAATATATTGGCTGATCTTGTTCAAGCATTTCTATTGCTCTATTAATTCTTTTTGTCATTTTAAACCCCATTTATTATCTTTTTTATACTTCTATATACTAAAGAATAGCAACAAATTAAAATGTTTTACAGATTGAATTTAGTTTTACATAACCCAGAAATACCAAGTAACACTGGTAATATTATTAGATTATGTCACAACACAGGGTCTTCTTTGCATTTAATAAAACCATTAGGTTTTAATTTTCAAGATAAGAATTTGAGAAGGGCTCAACTTGATTATATAAATAATGTAAATATAAAAATTCATAATTCATTTAACCACTTTATTGATTCTGAAAAACCTCAGTCGATAATTATAGTAGATACTTTTGGCAATAAAACACACACTGAAGTAGATTATTTTAAAAATGAATACTTTGTTTTTGGGTCTGAAGGTGATGGCCTTCCAAAAGAAATTTTAAATAACAAATTTATTAGAGAGTCTGTGAGAATTCCAATGAATAAAGATAGCAGAAGTATTAATCTTTCAAATTCAGTTTCAATAATTACTTATGAATATTTGAGGCAAAATAACTTTAATGGTTTAACATAATGTCACTTGAAGAATTAATAGTTATAATTGTCAGAATATCCGGCTCATTCCCTGTGCTTTATTTTCCTTTTTTTGGCTCATTATTTGCAATCCTTGTTGATCTTTCAGATTTATTTATCATAGGAAATTTAGATCTTGGAGGAGTAAAAAATTATCAAAGACTCGATAAATTATTGGATCTTTCTTACATGCTAACATTTTTAATTGTTTCTTTAAGATGGTCAAAACTTGAAAAAAATATATCAATTTTTTTATTTATATTCAGGATGCTTGGAATGATTTTTTATGAAATAACTGGAAGTAGAATGATTTTATTTTCTTTTCCAAATATTTTTGAATTTTGGTTTATTGGTATATCTTTTTATAAATTTAGAAACAAGATAATAAATATAAAAATTATCACTTTGATATTGGTAATTGCAACAATATTAAAATTGCTTCAAGAATGGATACTTCATTGGAATAAATATCTGGATAATTATGCAATGGGAGATATTCTATCTGTAATTAAAGATATTTTTACTTTCCTCTAGCTAATTGAAGTAACGTTGTTCCAACAGTCACTATTATACCAATCATAGCTAAGTTACCTGGATCAGATAAATCATCAGTAAATCCACCTTGTCTTACAGTTCCTGGTATAGGGTTACCGAAGAAACCTCTTTCACCTTCCTGATATAACTCGTTTGTTTCTACAACAGTCTGAAAATTCTTATATTGTCTTTGTTCAAATTCTATTTCTCTCATACTCGAATCATAATTCGACTGAATTTCATAAGTTCTATCTAAATACCATTTATCGTATTCAGCAAGTTCCTGCTGATACCTTTCGTCAGACCAGTTTTCATCAATTCGCCTACTTTCTAATTCTTGAAGACGTCTATCAGCTTCAATTGTTAATTCAGACACGGAATCATCATAAAATCTGTCTGCATCAGACTGCCTTGATTTTATTTCGTTCTCTAACTGCATCATTTCGGCTTCAAATTGTTCTTTATCCATAGATAATCTTTCTTTATCAACTTCAGACTGAAATTTGACTTGTTCTATTTGATTTTCGAAATCTCTTAATTGATTTTCATAGTCGGATTGAATTTGTTGTCTTCTTAAATCCCAATTCATTTCTTCACGTTCCAAGTCAAATTTTGACTGCTGTAAGTTTAATTCAACTTGTTGTTTTACCATTGCCAGATCTTGATCTCTCATCATTTTTCTATTATCGATATCAAATTGTAATCTTGTAACCAAGTCTTCCCTTTGTAATGCTCTTTGATTAGAGTAATTTATTATATTTGATTCTCTATCCTGTAATTCTCTGGCAATATCTCTCTCAAGGTTTGCTTTATTATTTTCATGTACTCGTTCTCTATTTCTATAATCATTAGCCTCAGTATCCTGTTGATCAAAAATTCTAAATTGATATTCATTGTATGCATCGTCCAACTCTCTGCTTCTTGTAAATTCAATACTTTCTTTATTTCTTCTTTTTTCTTCCATTAAAAATTCTGCTTCTTGATTATTACCTTCATTTTGAGCATTAGAAATTTCATTGTTATAAAATTCATCAGTGAATCTAAGTTCATCATCCCAGTTTCTATTAATATCCCCTACCCTAATTTGATAATCAAATTCATGCCGAGCATATTCCTCTTGGTAAAACATTTTAGTTTGTTCAATATCTCTTTGATATTGCAATTCTAATTCTTGAATCCTCCAGTTAGAGTCACTTTGAGTCATATTTTGTAGATTAAATAATTCAAATTCTGTTTGTTCATCAAAATATTCGAGATCAAAGTCAAGCTGAGTTTGCAAATCATTAATTTCAAATTGCCACCTGTATTCCACTTCTGAAATTCTTGCTTCCTCCTGCTGAATAAAGGAATTATGCCCCTGCATGAATGAATCAATATCAAACTGCAATATTTTCATATTTGATTCTCTTTGAAATTCAAGCTCAGTGATATAACTATTAATTCTTTCAATTTCTAATTGAACTTGCCTGTCAAACTGGTCCTCAAGGGAATCCTCTTGCTTAAATATATCGTTTACTCCGCCACCAACATCAAGTTTTAATTCAATTGCACCGACTCCAATTTCCAAACCTTCACTCCCATCAACAAGACCAGTACTGTAAGTTGACCAGCTAATTGGAGAATATTCTTTACTGAAACTACCTATACCAACATCACTATTATCCGCAAAATGCCCATTTTGATAATTCAAATCTCTACCACCCCAAAATGCTTTGGCCATTATTTCACCAACTTCGTTTATGTATGCAATACCTCTTCCATCAGGACTGACTTCAGGAAAATAACCAACACAGCATTCAGTATCACCCTTGTGGCTAACATAAGTAGAATAATCATCTCGTGAGGTAATATTCGCTGGAGTATTTTCATCAATTCCATGCTCACAGGTAACAATTATTTTTGAAGATCCGTCATCTACACCATGATCCCCATCTCCAGAAATATGCCCGTCAGTATGATATGCAAATACTTCTGCTCTTGGATCACACTCTAACATTCCCCAATGATCTACTATATCTGAGCCATAAATTTCATTTTCATTGTAGTTTGCCCTTACAACAATACCGCCTGCGATATTATCTGATTCATGAAAACTATGTTTTGAAATTAAGCCTCCACTACCATCAGACCACAGTCTATTAACACCTTCAGATGTCATAACTGCCATAAAGTCACCATCTGGCCCGTAATCTGGGTCCCAGCTTTCTCTTTGAGATAATTTAGTAATTCCTGATATATTTCCAGCTGCAGCGGCATCAATTTGATCAAATACATTCATTACAAATATATTTCTTTTTCCATCTTTTAATATATCTGAATCAAAAGCTAGTTTAGAACCTGATGGATCCCAGGACGGATTATTTGCATGAAAATCAATTATTTGATTTGATCCTGCTGTCATTGGATACCATTCAGAAGTATTTTCAAGGTTTACTATTCCAATCCAATTTTGAAAATTTGGGTTTTGTCCGTAAAAATCACAATCAGTTGAAAATGCTAACCATCTTCCGTCTTTGGATAAAGAAGGTTGAATAACATTGCATTCATCCATATCCTCGACCCCATCTAACCTTACCGTCCATTTTCTTCCATTTTCCCAATCCGTATCAGCATCCCATACAACAATGTCTTTATCAGAACCATTTAATACTTCATAAGCAATTCTTCCAAATGCTGACCAATCTTCTTCCGCTCTATCTGCACTAATACTTGAATTTGAAGCAAATATAATAAAAGAAAATGCACAGAGAACAGCAATTTTTGATAGATTCCTAAGGTTCATACTTTTATTCTATCCCAAAAAGAATACTATATGTATCTTTTTTTCAATTTTATTTCTATATCTGATAAATTAATTACATAAGAAATATAGGAGTTAATTATTATGTTAAAGAATCTTTTATCAGCAATTATGTTATCTGGACTGTTAGTAGTTGGTTGTGGATCATCAGATGAAGGCTCTTCAAGTGAAGATGAGGGTCCAAAATATTTTGAAATTATGAATGCAGAAAAAACTTATTCTATGGATGATATAAAAAATGCAGGATTAAAAGGAATTAAAGAATTTAAAACTGATGCGGTTGATAAGAAAACAGGAGAGCTTGTAACTCCTGGCGCTACTGAAATTGTACTTGGATTTTTTAAAGGACCTTCAGGACCAAAAGATATTGAAGTAAGATTTTACTCAAACCATGATGATGCAGTGAGTATGGGGCAAGATCCAGCAGATGCAGTTACTGAAAAACCATCAAACCTTGTAGGTAATTCCTCAGTTACTACATTGGCTGATGCGGGTGTCGGAATGAAGGGAAGTACTAAATATGGAGGCTATGCAATCAGTGGAAATATTGTTGT
>CEUR01038127.1_pt1 | contig 15662 bp, 18 predicted proteins | sample 356411 | NCBI WGS metagenome assembly CEUR01 (sample SAMEA2622715, study PRJEB7988) | marine metagenome | biome: marine biome (ENVO:00000447); feature: surface water layer (ENVO:00002042); material: "saline water (ENVO:00002010), including plankton (ENVO:xxxxxxxx)" | depth 5 m
GGTCAAACAGGACCTCAAGGACCAAAAGGTCAAAAAGGTCAAACTGGACCTCAGGGTAATGTAGGACCAACAGGTCCTCAGGGAGCACAAGGACCTAAAGGATCTACTGGTTCACAAGGTAATGTAGGACCTAAAGGTAGTACAGGTTCACAAGGTAATAAAGGACAAAAAGGACAAACTGGATCTAAAGGTAGTACAGGTGCTACAGGTCCACAAGGAGCTCAAGGTAATGTTGGACCTCAAGGAGCACAAGGAAATAAAGGTCAGAAAGGACAAACAGGAGCTCAGGGTGCAACTGGACCTAAAGGTTCAACTGGTGCAACTGGACCTCAAGGAGCTCAAGGTAACCAAGGTAATGTAGGACCAAAAGGATCTACTGGTTCACAAGGACCAAAAGGTAGTACAGGTGCAACAGGACCTCAAGGTGCTCAAGGTAATAAAGGTCAAAAAGGACAAAAAGGTCAAACAGGACCTCAAGGAGCACAAGGTAACCAAGGTAATACAGGACCTAAAGGACAAAAAGGTCAACAAGGACCAGAAGGTAATTTTGGAGGTGCTTCATTTGATTACACATTTGATTCAAGTACATCAGAGTCGGATCCAGGTACAGGTAAAGTAAGATTAAATGTATCACCGGATCAAAAGAATTCTACTGAAATGTATGTTGATGCTACAGATGATGGAGGAAATAGTATTGTATCATTTATGACTACTATTAGTAATTCATCTTCTACAATTCAAGGTCACGTTAGAATATCTGAAAAATCAAATACAAACGATTTTATACTATTCCAAATTACAAATGTAGCTGGTCAAGATACAAACGCTTGGTTTGTATTAACAGTAGATGCTGAAGCTTCCTCAGCAGATGGATTAATATTCTCAAACGCAGATGATGTAATATTATCATTCCAAGTAACGGGTGATAAAGGAGATAAAGGAGCACAAGGACCACAAGGTGCTCAAGGTAATAAAGGACAAAAAGGTCAAACAGGACCTCAAGGACCACAAGGTAATCAAGGTAATACAGGACCAAAAGGTCAAAAAGGTGCTACTGGTGCTCAAGGTGCAACTGGACCAAAAGGTTCAACTGGTGCTCAGGGTAATCAAGGTAATACAGGACCAAAAGGTAGTACAGGTGCAACAGGACCACAAGGTGCTCAAGGAAATAAGGGACAAAAAGGTCAAACAGGACCTCAAGGAGCTCAAGGTAATGTAGGACCACAAGGTGCTCAGGGTAATAAAGGACAAAAAGGACAAACTGGTTCACAAGGTAATGTTGGACCTAAAGGTTCAACTGGTGCTACAGGACCTCAAGGAGCAAAAGGACCTCAAGGTGCACAAGGTAATGTTGGACCTAAAGGACAAAAAGGTGCTACTGGAGCACAAGGACCTAAAGGATCTACTGGAGCTACAGGACCACAAGGTGCTCAGGGTAATGTAGGACCACAAGGTGCTCAAGGAAATAAAGGACAAAAAGGTGCAACCGGTGCTCAAGGACCAAAAGGTAGTATAGGTGCAACTGGACCTCAGGGAGCACAAGGTAATAAAGGACAAAAAGGACAAACGGGACCACAAGGTGCTCAGGGTAATGTAGGACCTCAGGGAGCTCAAGGTAATGTAGGACCTAAAGGACCTCAAGGTGCACAAGGTGTTACAGGACCACAAGGTGCTCAAGGAAATAAAGGCCAAAAAGGTGCTACAGGAGCAACAGGGCCTCAAGGAGCACAAGGTAACCAAGGTAATGTTGGACCTAAAGGACAAAAAGGTCAAACTGGTGCAACTGGACCTCAGGGTGCTCAAGGTAATCAGGGACCTAAAGGACAAAAAGGTGCAACTGGAGCTAAAGGACCAACAGGACCTAAAGGACCTCAAGGACCGCAAGGTAATAAAGGTCAAAAAGGACAAATTGGTGCAACTGGACCTCAAGGTAACCAAGGTAACCAAGGTAATATTGGACCTCAGGGAGCACAGGGTAATAAAGGACAAAAAGGTCAAACTGGTGCAACTGGACCAAAAGGACCAACAGGACCACAAGGTGCTCAAGGAAATAAGGGACAAAAAGGACAACAAGGTGGAACTGGACCTCAAGGTGGACAGGGTAATCAAGGACCTAAAGGACAAAAAGGACAAACAGGTGGAACTGGACCACAAGGTGGACAAGGTAATCAAGGACCTAAAGGTCAAAAAGGACAAAAAGGTCAAACAGGTGGAACTGGACCTCAAGGTGGACAAGGTACTCCAGGACCTAAAGGTCAAAAAGGACAAAAAGGACAAACAGGTGGAACTGGACCTAAAGGACCTACAGGACCAAAAGGACCAACGGGACCTAAAGGACCAACAGGACCTGTTGGACCTAAAGGACAAAAAGGACAACAAGGTGGAACAGGACCACAAGGTGCTACAGGGCCAAAAGGACAAAAAGGTCAAACTGGTGCAACTGGACCAAAAGGACCTCAAGGACCTCAAGGACCTAAAGGTCAAAAAGGTACCACAGGAGCTAAAGGACCTCAAGGACCAGGTGGTGGAACTGGAAGTGTAGATAATGCTTCAAATAATAGAATAATTACCTCTACAGGTACTTCTACAGGATTAAATGCTGAAGCTAATTTAACATTTAATGGTACAAACCTAGTAATTGATGTTTTACCTTATGATTTATCTAGTACAGGTGGTAATTTTGTACTTAATAATGAAGAAAATGATGTAGGACTTAGAATTAAAGGATACGGGGGTTCAGGTTTATTTGGAATTGATGAAGGCTACATGTTCTATGATGGTGGTGGATTTATTGTAGGTAATACAACAGCTACTACAACTGATGGTATGATTAGAGCTACTAATGATATTATAGCGTTTTATTCATCAGATAGAAGATTAAAAACAGACATCATACCTATACCAGATGCTTTAAGTAAAGTAATGCAAATTAGTGGTAATTCGTTTACTTGGATTCCTTTAACAGATGAAGAAAAGAAAACAATTCATGCTAATGAAGGAAAAGATATTGGGGTAATAGCACAAGAAATTGAAAAAGTATTACCTGAATTAGTAGAAACAAGAGAAAAAACGGGATACAAAGCAGTCAAATATGATAAATTAACAGCATTATTAATTGAAGCGGTTAAAGAATTAAATGAAAAAGTAATTAAATTAGAAAATAAATTAAAATAAAATGGGATTTTACGTTACAGCATCAATATCAACAGAATATAAAGGAGATTTTGATAAATTTTATGTTAGAATAGAGGATTATAGAATACTAAAACCTTTTGGACAAGTTAGGGCTACTATTAATCATTATAAAAATCATCAAATGGCTGCAAAAGCTATACCTGAATATGTTGAAGATTTACAATCTAATAATGCATCAGGAATGTTAGATCTTACTCACACATATAATAGTGAGTCTATTAAACATGATAATAATTTATTTTTCCCTTTAACAGTAGAAGAAGATGTAACAGTAACTACATATTCAAGTTCCTGGGTAGATTTAGAAGTAGAATATACTGATTTTGATGATGATGGGAATGAAATAACTAAAATAAGAACCCAATCAGTAGAAAGAGTAACTACAGGAAGTAAAGTAATTCAGAAAAATAAAGTTAATTTAGATCTAATAACTGGAAGTATATATCCTTATGTATATGAAAGAGTAAAAGATCACTATTCAAGTAGTTATGGGTATACTGATATAAGTAACCATTAAAAAACACATATATGGCAACTGATTCAGATTTAGGAAGTAATAATATACATTGGGGAGGAAACGGATCATCCGGGAATGCTTTTAGTGGAATGTATAATTATTGTTGGGTTATTAAAACAAATTGGGGCACAAATATTAACCATTCAGGATGTAAATGGATGAGACAATCACAAATACCAAAAGTTTTTAGAACTAACTCAGAAAAAGTTGATAGTATATTTGAAGTAGGAGATTATGTAAGAAATAAAGAAACTAAATTTTATATTAATTTATTTTCAGCAAATTCTGCTAGAACAGATGTAAGATTTACAAGCCCAATTTCAACCAGTTTTGCAGATACAGTATATGGGTATAATAATACAGTTTATTCAGCTGATCAGACATTTATAACAGTTGATTGTAATGTAGTTTATGGTTTTACATTTGGTGGTTGGAGAAAAAACAGTGCCTCTGGAACGGTCATTTCACTTAATACAAGTTTTAGTTTTTTTGTTACTGACTCAAACATGTCAGGCACAACTAGTATGTATGCTTTAGCTATTTAATAAAGCTAGATAGTAAAACTTAAAAAAGTTTTATGGAAATAATATGGGTTTTAGAAAATGTTACTAAACAAATAAGTTTTTATAATAAATTAAGAATTTTACTTTTAGTTGCATCTGTTTCACTTTGGAAAAAATATCATCCTAATCATATAACGGTATTATATTGCGATAATTTAACGTTAGATACGTTAGATAAATTAAATATTCTTCATTTATGGAACGATATACGAAAATTAAATTCTAATGTTAATATACGTAAAACTTCATTTTGGTCAACTTGTAAAACAGAAATAATTAGTAAAACAAAAATACCAATTTGTATAGTAGATCATGATTTTCTTATATTTAAAAATATAAGTAATTATTTAAAAGATAATGTTTTATTTACCCATGACGAAATAGCTAGTAATTGGTATCCTAAAACAACAGATAAATTTGTTAGGCAAATAGATTATAAGTTTGAAATAATAGATGATACGGCTGCAAATGTATCACTATTTTATTTACCAGATCCTGAATTTTCAAATAAATATGGTAAACAAGTAATAAAAAATCACGAACAATTTTCTAATTTTAATAGTAAAGAATGTTCAACAAATCACATGATTTTATCTGAACAACTCATGTTAAAACAATGGTTATTAAAAGATAACATCAAATATAAAATATTATCTAAAAATATATTTGATTGTAAAAAATTAGAATTTACAAATAATATTAATAATAAAGGTATTTGGAATTTAAAAGAAAGTTCATTATATTATAAGCACTATGGTGTTAAAGAAAGAGACCTAATTAATGATAAACCTACACACCAGTTTTTATTAAGGTGTATTAATGCAGGTGGAATAATAAACAGTAAAGAATTAGATGAAAATAGATTTTGGGGTTGATATATTTTATATTATTAACCTAAAAAAACATAAAACGCGAAAAAATAATATAGTTAAATTACTTGAAAAGTATGAAATAACTAATTATGAATTTATAGAAGCTGAAGAAGGATTTCACCTCCCTCCAACTCAGGAGTTAATGTCTAAGGGTATTTTAAATGATTATTTTGTTGATCCAAATGGAATGATTACAAAAAATATTATAGCTTGTGCTATGTCTCATAGAATGGCATATGAAGCTTTTTTAAAAACAAATTATAAAACATGTTTAATTTTAGAGGACGATGTTAAATTTAGTAATAGGATTTTTGAATATATTTTAGATGGAAGATTTAAACAAATAAAAAGAGATATAATTAAACATGATATTGGGATTTTTCATTGGGGTAAACAACAATTAGATAAGATTACTGGAGCTAGAGATATTGAAGGTTCTCCAATGAAAATTTTTCCAAGAAATAATTCACCCCAATCAGCACAAGCATACCAATTAAACAGATGGACAGCACAATATTTATTTGACAATTGTTATCCTATTAAAATGGCAGCTGATGTTTACCTAGATGCCGCTAAAGTAAAAATAAATTGCCCAGAACATTCCTTAATTATTCAACATAATGGCCCTATAAGAGAAGAATATTTAGAAGGCCTTACAGAAGCTTTATGGACAAAATATAGTAATAAAGAATATGAATCAAGTACTACAGATGAATTACATGGAGGTCAAAAAACTTGTTTTATTAGTGGTAAATTAGATGTAGATAGAGTTTCATTTAGGAACTATAAAACAGATGATGGTGCCGTATTAAGAAGACAACCTATTATATATTTTAAAAAATGAAAGCTATACACGTAAATTGGACTAAACCTTTTTTTGAAAAACATAGGTTAAGAGGTCATGGCTTTGAATTAATCAAAAATCTTGATACTCAAACTTACACTCAATTAGATTATCAATTACTTTATACTATGGTATCTGCATTAAATTGGCAAAAATATAATGGTCCTATTAAATTGTATACTGATTCTGTTGGAGCATCATTTTATCAAATTTTTAATTTGCTTGACTTGTATGATGAGGTTGATATTAAATTTTTAAATAATTATTCTAAATCAAATATAGATGCCGCTTATTTTTGGACTAGCGGTAAAATAAAATGTTTAGCTCACCAAACAGAACCTTTTGTATTCTTAGATCAAGATATGATTATTAGAGAAACTTTACCAAAATGGGTTAGACTAGATGATTTAACTATAGCACATTGGGAAATAGGAAGAGGTTATTATTATTTTGATAAAGAAAAATGGGAAAAAGAAATAAGTCATATTCCATGGATTGAAAATTATAACATAGATGATTGGTCTCCTAATACATCATTTTTGTGTTTTAATAATATGGAATTGTTAAAAGAATACCATAAATGGCATAAATATTTAGTTAAAACAGAACCATATTATAACATACCAGAATGGTATTGGCTATTAACGGATCAGGGAATATTAGGTCATGTTATAAGAGAAAATGATTTTAAGGTAAATACTTTAACTAATAAAATAGCTCTAGCACATCATAATAATATAGATGGTATAAACAGATATAAAGGTAAAGCCGAAAAATGGTATAACCCTATTAACCCAGATTTTAAAAAAGAAGTATTATTTGAACATGTTTGGTTAGATAAAATTAATACTCAAAACTTAAAAATAAATGAATGGTTTAAGGAATTAGTTGAAGATTTAGATGCAAGTAAATATTTACAAGCTACTAGATGGAATAAATATTGGAAATATTATCATGAAAATAATTAGAGTACTTTGGGGAAATAATGTAAATCATGAGGTACCTCCTTTTCCATTATTAGGTAATGAAGTAGTTTATGTTTGGGGAGAGGAAAATAATAAAGAATTATTAAAACGAGGATTTGAAACAAGATTTTTACATAGTAATATGTTTGAAGATGAATTTAATGCCTTTGGGAAAAAATTATTTGCATTAAATGAAGCATTAGGAGAATTTAAAGAAGTATTATTATTAGATTGGGATTGTCATTTATTGAAACCATTAGATGAGTATTTTTACAATACATTAAAAGAAAAACCAATTCAAATACCATTATATATTCAACCTAAAAATACTAAAGAAACCATTTTAGAAACTTTAGAACCTAATCAAAGTATTGAATTACAAAAAGAGTTACATTTAATGGAAAAAGGATTTAAAAAATATGGTTGGCATTGGGAGGAAGGATATGTAGCCCCTAATTTTGGTTGGGTGTATTGTAGAGATAAAAATTTTGGGAATGAGTTATTAATACATGCTTTAAATAATAATTTACAAACTGTAGTAGATGAATTTGCAACTTTATTATATGTTGATTGTACATTAGAAGAATATATTGAAAAATATCTCCCTAGTGTAGTTAGAGGATTAAGTAATGATAATTATATTTTAGATAGTAAATTATCAGCTATAGGTAGAAAATTTAATGATTACATTGATACTCAAGTAAATATGAAACCTTATTTTGAACATGTCTAATATTAAAATTATAAGAACCTGGTGGGGTAATGATCCACATAAATGGGTTGAAGTACCTAGACTTCCCTTATATGATAATGAAATAGTTTATGTTTGGGGTGATAAAAATAAAGAAATTTTAGAAGAAAGGGGTTATGCTTGTATTGCTATGGGGGATAACGATTTTTCGGGTAGTAATGTTTATGGTAAAAAATTACAAGCATTAGATATTGCTTTAAAGCATTGGGGAGAAGTATTGTTATTAGATTGGGATTGTTGGTTATTAAAACCATTAGATAAGACTTTTTATAGTTATTTAAAAGAAAAACCAATTCAAATACCATTATATGCTCATTATAAGGAACCTAAAGTTGCTTTATTAAATGACATTCCTGATGATCATCCTATTTTAAAAGATAAAAAATATTATTCTGATATAGTAGATATGTTATCTACCCTAGAAGATCAGATTCAACTTTATCATTGGAAATGGAAAGATGGTTTAGTAATACCAAATTTTGGTTGTGTATATTCAAGAGATGTTAATTTAGGAGCTGACTTAATTGAGATTGCAAAGAAAAACAATATTAAATCATTAGTAGAAGAATTTGCTATGTGGAAATATGCTAATTGTAGTATGAAAGATTATATTAGTAAATATCACCCTAAATATACACTTGGCGTATCAGATAAAAAACTTATTGAACCTAAATATTTTAACAGTAATGGAGCTGTAAAATTTGAAGAAAGATTTAATAGCATAAAGATTATACAATCTAAATTTAATAATTATATCAAACAACAATTAAAAATGAATTTATATTATGAGCACTTATAAGGTAAAAGTAATATCACTAGAAAGACGTCAAGATAGACGTAGAAAAATGGTTAATATGTTTCAACATATTCCTTTTGAATTTGTAAATGCCTTAGATGGACAAGAATACAAATTAACAGCATATGATAAAAAAATGATTAAAGGTAATGAATATGAAAAATATGGTATTCATATACCATCTTTAGTTTGTGCTAATTATATGCATTTAAATTTATTAGATGAATGTTCAAAACAAGATTTACCATATTTTATATTTGAAGATGATGTAGAACTAACAGAAAACAAAGCACCAGAAAATTATTTTGAAACACTAGCCAGTGTAGTGGATTTAGATGCATTTTGGTTAATAGCGGGTACTCCAACTATAGCAGCTTATGTAGTTTGGCCATCAGGAGCTAAGATAATGAAAAATTATATTATAAGAAAGGCTAAATTAAAAGTAGGTTTAGACTGGTCTTTTTGGGATTTAAGAAACTCGGGTAAATTACGTGTAGATCAGGCAAAAGAGTCGTATTTTGCTACTATACCAGGGAAGGACTCTGATATAACAAATTTAGAAAATTATGATATTTCATCCGACAAGTAAAGAAGATATATTTCATTTAGCTCCTATACCTGTTTATAAAAGAGTATATGAAAATGATATCATAACTAATAGGGCTTATGATTTTGGTTTGCGAATATTAGATGCAGAGCAAAGAAGAATGGGCCAAGAATTAGTTGATAGATATGATGGTGAAAGATATTCTAATTATAAAATAAATTATGATAGACAGGAAGAGTGGGTTGAAAATCATGAGTTACAACCTATAGGAAGTAGATTTTATGTTAAACCCAATGATTTTCTAGATGCAGAAAATACAGATGTAGATGTTATTAAACGAAGAGTATTAGCTGGTTTTAAAGAATTAGTAGGTGAAGAAGGTAAAATAACAGAAAGTTGGTTGCAATATTATGAACCAACAGAAGGTAGGGGACATAATGCCCATAATCATAATAGATGGCAACATGAAGAAGAAAAACCAAAAATGTACTCGGGAGGTTATTATTTAAGTGATGGTGAACCACACCCAGATCATCCTTACAGTGGTGTATTTGCTTTTCATATTAGAGGAGCTAAACATTTTATTAGACCAAAAGAGGGAATGTTATTAATTTGGCCCCATGATATTATACACTCAGTAGAACCATTTTATGGAAAAAAACATAGAGCAGTAATTAATTTTAATATACAAACATGAATATAATTTTTGATGTAAGAGGAGGAATTGGAAAAACTATAGCATCAACAGCTGTAGTTCAAGCTATAAGAAAAAAATATCCAAAAGCTAAGTTAATAGTAGCATCCCCTTATCCAGGAATATTTAAAAATAATCCTAATATAGACCATTATTATCATTTATCAGATAGAGGTTTAATATTTAATCAATTTATTAAAAATAAAGAAGCTAAAATATTAGCATCTGAACCTTATGATGAAGGTAAATTTCTTACACGAGAATGGGATTTATTAAAAACTTGGTATAATTTATTTGATTTACCTTATGGTAAAGAAAAACCTCAAATGTTTTTAACCCGTCAGGAAATGGAGGTAGATAAAGAATTATATAGAGGTAACAAACCTATAATGTGTATTCAAACTCATGGTGGAATTGATTCCTATGGTTATAATTGGGCTAGGGATTTACCCGATTGTGTTATTAAAAAAGTTATAGAAGAATTTAAAGATGATTATACTATTTATCATATTAAACAAACTCATCAACCTAAATACGAAAATACTATAACAGCGGCTGAGGATATAAGATCAATAGCTACATTAATTCATTTATCATCAAAAAGATTATTTATAGATAGTTTTGCTCAACATTTAGCAGTTGCCATGTTTAAAAAATCAACAGTATGTTGGGTTACTACTTCACCTTCAAATTTTGGATATAGTTATCATGATAATATTTTTTGCAATCCTTATGATTACGAAACAGAATATAGCTGTTATCAGGGATATAATTTAGAAGAAAACATAAATAACTTGCCTTTTGGAGATGAAGAACGTATATTTGACGTTGATTATATTATTAAATCACTTAAAAAACAATAATGGAATTAAATTATACATTTGATACGCGACAAAATGATTCACAAAATTACTATTACTATAATGAAGGTTTTAGTAAAGAAGAATTAAATAAAATTGAAAAAAATGTCGCTAATTTACCTTGGAACATAGCAGATACTGCTGGAGGTGATAATACAGAAAATAGAAGATCTAAAGTAAAATGGGTCCCTCAAAATGAAGATTGGTGGTGGTTATACGAAAAACTAGCAAATATGGCTGTAGAAGCTAATGATGCTAATTGGAACTTTGACCTACATTCACTACCAGAACAAATACAATATACAGAATATTATGGCACTGATAAAGGTCATTATGGTTGGCATGCTGACATAGGTCCTAATATTTTATCAACAAGAAAAATTTCTATTACAGTTCAGTTATCAGAAGCTGATGAGTATGAAGGAGGAGATCTTCAATTATTCCGTGGGGGTAATTATGAAAAAGGTGAATTTGACACAGCTTATAGAGGAGCAGGGTCAGTATTTATATTTCCTTCATATATTCTTCATAGAGTAACACCTGTAACTAAAGGCACTAGAAAATCTTTTGTTTTATGGTTAGGTGGAGGACACTATAGATAACCATATTTATTAGCACGTTGTGTTAATTTAAATTAACTTAAACAATATTATATGAGTTGGACCTACAAAGGCAAAACCATAAAGGACCTAACTGATTTCCCACCTAATACTTACGGATTCGTATATTGCGTAACCCATAAGCCATCAAATAAAAAATATATTGGTAAAAAAGTATTATATTTTTCTAAAAAAGTCAAAATTGGAAAAAAAGAACTAGCTAAAATGCAAAACTTAGTAGGTAGAAGACCTGCATATAAGTTAGCTATAAAGGAATCAGATTGGTTAAACTATTATGGTTCGCAAAAAGAATTAAAATCTTTATTAGCCGAAAGTAAAACAAAAGATTTTGAAAGATCAATATTAAAAATAGTTCCTAATAAAAAATTATTAACTTATTTTGAAACAAAATATCAATTTGTATATCAAGTGTTAGAAAAACCTGATGAATTTTTTAATGATAATATATTAGGTAAATTTTACACAAAAGATTTTGATAGTATTGATTACGAAGATCCTTTGGAAATTAAAAATTGTTAATGTATATTAAGTCGTTATGGTGAATCAATTACTGGTTACGTTGGTTAATTCTGTGCTTGGCACTGGTAAAAGAACTGCTCGTGGTAATATGGCATACCATTGTCCTTATTGTAACCACCATAAACAAAAACTAGAAGTCAATTTTACAGAAAATAAAGAAGGATTAAATCCTTGGCATTGTTGGGTATGTGATAAAAAAGGTAAAAACATTTACTATTTACTAAAAGCTGCTGGTGCTTCACAAGATAAATTAAAAGAAGTTAAAAGTTATGTTAAAAATGTTAACTATACTCCTACGGAAAAAAAGGTAAATACACTTAAATTACCTGATGAATTTATACGTTTAACCCAATTAGATAATAATAGTATAGTAAAAAAACACGCTTTAGCGTATTTAAAAAAACGAGGTGTTAAAACCACGGATATTACAAAATATAATATAGGTTATTGTGAAAATGGTTTATATGCTAATATGATAATTATTCCAACTTATGATGAAAATGGCAAGTTAAATTATTTTGTAGCTCGTAGTTTTGAAAAAGAATCATTCGTAAAATATAGAAATCCTCAGGTAAGTAGAGATATAATACCAAATGAACATTTAATAAACTGGAGATTGCCTATTATTTTATGTGAAGGTTTATTTGATGCTATAGCGATTAAAAGAAATGCAATACCACTATTAGGTAAAAATATTCAAAGTGAATTAATGAAAAAAATAGTTAGTTCATTTGTAAATAAAATTTATATAGCATTAGATAAGGATGCTATAAAACAAGCTTTACACTTTTGTGAGCAGTTGATGATGGAAGGTAAAGAAGTCTATTTTGTTGATATGCAGGATAAGGATCCAAGTGAGATGGGTTTTAAAAATTTCACAAAATTAATACAAAAAACAGTCCCAATGACTTATTCATCTTTATTGGAACAAAAACTATCAGTATGATAAAAAAAACATACAATCGTATTTTAGAGATCTCAGATGATCATAAACAAATTACGTTGCCTGATTCCAGGTATTATAGAAGAAATGGAGAATTTTATCCTTCAGTAACTTATGTCTTAAATTCTTACCCTAAAGGTAAACATTTTGAAGATTGGCTTAAAAAAGTTGGTTATAGTGCTGATTGGATAGTAAAAAAAGCAGGTGAGGAAGGTAATGCTGTTCATTTATTAATTGAAAAATATTTTGAAGGTAAAGAATTAAATTACCTTAATGCTGAAGGTTACCCTAAAATGGATCCTATAGTTTGGCAAATGTTTTTACGTTTTGTTGATTTTTGGGAAACCCATAAACCTACACTAATAGAAACTGAGGTACATTTATTTAGTGATGAATTAAAAATAGCAGGTACTTGTGATTGTATTTGTGAAATTGATGGTGAATTATGGGTTATTGACTTTAAAACTTCTAACCATTTACAAACAACTTATGACTTACAAAGTGCAGCTTATGCTCAAATGTATAAAGAATGTTTTGGTCAAACAGCTGATAGAATAGGTGTTTTATGGTTAAAATCAAAATCTAGAGGTGTAGATAGAACTGGATTTAAACTCAAAGGTAAAAAATGGGAAATGCATGAATCTCCCAGAACACAAGAGGAAAATTTAGAAATATTTAAATCAGTTAAGAATATATTTGATCTAGAAAACCCTAAACATAAACCAGCAACTACATCATTTAAAACTACTGTTAAGAGAAACGCGTAAAAATTTGGCTACCTAAAGAACCTTTCGTATATTTACAGAGTAAATAAAAATAATAAAGGTTATGACAGATTTAAAAGAAGTGTTAGAATTCATTAAAAATTCAGATCAATCACAAATTAATCAAATTAGGGAATCTGTTTCTATTCGTAGATCAGAATTAGATTTTTCACATAAATCATCATTTAGTGTAGGTGATATTGTAGGTATAGATCATAAAAAAATCCCATCTAGTGTAGATTTTAGAATTATTAAAATTAATAATAAAAATATTAAAGTTCAAGGTGTAGATGATTTATTTAATGTGTACACAGTTTCACCTAGTTTATTAGTTAAAAGATAAAAATTATGGAATTTAATAAACAAGATAAAGAACAATTTTATATATTAATAATGGACATTCTCGAGGATCTCGAGAAATGTCCCCCTACTTATAATAATAATTCCGCAATTCAAAAATGTCAAAAATTAAAACAAATGATAGAATGGTTATGAGTAAAGAAGAAATTTATTGGGAAGAACAGGAATATAAACGTGCCCAAGAAATAATGCATAAAAATATAATGGAAGTTACTAAGGAAGAATTAGAGTTTTTAAAAAAAATGAACATGATCTAAACATTCATATTTATAATATATGATAAAACTTGAAAAATTATTAGGAGAGGTAACTAATGCCGCTGGAGTTAATGCTGGTTCTACTGGAGGACAAGTAATACCTAAAGCTATTATTTTAGCAGGTGCTCCTGGTGCGGGTAAAGGATATGTTTTAAAAGGATTAAATTTAAGTGGTTTACCTATTTTAAATATAGATAATACTTATATTGAAAATTTAAAAAAGGCAAATGTATCTTTAGATTTAAAAAATGCTACTCCTGAAGAAAGAAGTAAACAAGCAAGGGCAATGGCTGATGCAAATAAAGAATTTGCAGGAAAAGTAGAAAAAACTATTGAAGGAAAAAAATCTTTTATTTTAGATGGTACAGCAGCTTCATATAAAAAAACTGAAGCATTAGTACAAGAATTAAAAAAAGCTGGTTATGAAGTATTTATGCTTTATGTTTATACTGATTTAGAAAGATCATTAAAACAAAATGAATTAAGGTTTCAGGCGTCTGGAGGTAAAGATAGAAGTTTAGCACCAGCAATTGTATTAAAAACTTGGAATAGTGTGACCCAAAATTATGCTCCATATAGAGAATTGTTTGGAGATAATAATTTTATTTCAGTTGCAAATACTTTAGAAGATGAAAAATTAGAAGACTTAGAGGCAATAAAAGATAAATATTTAAAACCCTATGATCCTAAGGATACAAAACCTAAGTCAGCCGCTAGAGCTAGATACTCAGCTAAACAAAAAGAAAAAGTAGATAATGAATTAAGAAAATTACTATCTGCTACAGGAGTAAAAGATATTATTGATAATTCAGTGTCTAAAGAGGAAGCACAATCAAAATTATCACAATTTTTAAAGGGAGAATGAATTTAACTAACGAATTAATAAAACATTTATTAGAGGATGAAAAAAGAACTGTAGCGGTATATGGTGGGGGTTTTAAACCACCAACTGCTGGTCATTTTGAAGTAGTTGAAACAGCTATAGAAAAAAATCCTAATATAGATAAATTTATAATATTAATAGGAGGTAAAGAAAGAGATGGAGTAAGCCCAGAAGAATCTATTCTTATTTGGGACATATATAAGCAATATTTACCTGTAAATGTAGAAGTTAAATTAAGTCCTAAACCACCTATTCAAGCAGTATATAATTATGCTAAAGAAAACCCAAATGAAGATGTTATATTTGTAATTGGGGCCAGAGAAGGTAATGAAGATGATTTTAAAGATATAGCGGCAAGAACTAAATCAGTAGATGATTATCCTAATCTAAGGGTAGAAACAGTAATAACTAAAGGAGGAGCTTCTGGTACAGCGGCTAGAAATGCGGCTAAAGTTTCAATAGAAAAATTAAAACCTTTATTACCTAAACAGTTAAAAGATGATGAAGTAGAAGAAATTTATGGTTATATAAGTGATACAGTTATGGAAATTAAAAATTGTGGTTGTGGTCAAAACCCTTGCATTACATATGGTATAACTGAGGGTAGAAAAAAGAAAAAAGACCCTAAAAAAGGTACAGGTAAAAAACCTAAAAAATCAGGACGTAGATTATACACAGATGAAGATCCTAAAGATACTGTAGGAATTAAATT
>CEUR01337335.1_pt1 | contig 15234 bp, 11 predicted proteins | sample 356411 | NCBI WGS metagenome assembly CEUR01 (sample SAMEA2622715, study PRJEB7988) | marine metagenome | biome: marine biome (ENVO:00000447); feature: surface water layer (ENVO:00002042); material: "saline water (ENVO:00002010), including plankton (ENVO:xxxxxxxx)" | depth 5 m
GAACCAAAAGGTTTTAATGTAACCTATAATTTACCAAATAAATTTTTTGAATTCATTCAAGCTAGATTAGGTTTAGCCATAGGACCATCCCCCGACATGGCAAAATTAGTAAATAAATACGATTGTGGGTTTATATCAAAAGATTTTTCTATTAGCTCAATGGTAAAAACTCTTTTAGAATTGGATGCAAATAAAATAAATCTTGCAAAACATAATTCCTCTCTGGCTGCAGAGGAGCTTTGTTTTGAAAAAGAAAGCCAGAAGTTGAAAATTATGATAAATGAATTAAGTTAAAAATATATCGATGCTTTTTAAGTTTACGTTATTTTTTGCCCTCCTTCCGAACATCGGAACTACTCTAATCCCTTCGGATACTCAGCCGTTCGCTTTTTTATTTGCAGGTCTAGGGTTAGTTCAATTTTGGCTTACCAAAGGAATCAGACTTTATTCAATTTCTATTCCTTTTTTAATCATGTTGATTTGCGCAATTTTAAGCTCAGTATTTTTTAGCACCAGCATTTTTTCTATAGATAGTTTCAGATATTTTTTTGGCTATATAACTGCACCTGTTATAATGATTTATATTTTAAGTCAAATACATCAGTATGATTCGAAGCGTATAGCTAAAGTGATTGATATTGCAATCTATGTTATGTTTTTTGGCATCTTTCTTCAGATGATTAATCTTTCATCAGTTGTTAATTTTTTTGTAAATCGTGCGATTTTTTCACAAGGTTTTTCTACGGGTAGGGGTTTTACAAGTTTCTTTACCGAGCAGTCCCAGTTTGTTTCTCAATTAGGTTTAACAGCAATCTTTTATTATCTAATTAATGAATTGACTAGAAAAAGAGTCATAATCTTAACCTGCTTAATTATATCAACATTTGCAGGACATGTCTTAGTTCTAGTATTTCAAATCTTTCTTGCTTTTCTACTTGCAATTATTATTTCACTATTGATGGGAAAAATAAACCTTAAAAAATATTCAAAAAGAATACTTCCGGTATCAGTACTTTTTGGATTGCTGTTTTTTCTACGAGAAAATATTATAGTCATTTTTGAAAACTTAAATTTACCAGTTTTGGGAATCAGGAGAATAGTATCATTGATTGAGATTGGTGGAGAATATATAGCAAGAGATGAGGGAATCATAGTCAAGGCATCAGGAATTTTCCATACCATTAGCTCTATTATAGATAGACCATTTGCTTTTTATTTAGGGAGCACAGCGACCCCAAATTTTGCTGTTGAAATTTTTGAGACCTATTCAACTCTGTCTCAAAATATCATGAGCCACACAAACTTGGCTTTTCCATTAAGACTTTATTCTGCATTTGGTAATTGGATTGTAGATTTTGGTGTTATTGGATTGTTATGCTTTATTATTCTTACTTCATTAGTTTTTTTAAGAATTATTAATAATTCAGGAGATTATTTAATCAAATATCTAGTTTCATTTTTCTACTTAATTCAAGCATCATTAATTTATGTTCCACTATCAAATCCAACGATACATATTCTGATGGCATTTATCTTTTACTATTCTCTACATGTAAGACCGCATAGATTATAATGACGAAAAAGAAAAAGATTCTAATTTATACTCAATTTTTTTACCCTGGATTCAGGGCAGGTGGACCCATTAAATCTTTACTTTATTTAGCAAATGAATTATCCAATAGCTTTGAATTCAGCGTAGTGTGCTCCTGTCATGATGATGGAGAAAAAGATTGTTACGAAAATGTAAAATTAGATAAGATGAATCAGTGGAGTTCAAATTATATATATTATGTTTCAAGAAATTTTTTCAAAACATTAAAATCGCTTACATTAACTAAATCGCAATATGATATAATATATCTTCAAAGCTTTTTTAGTTTTAAGTATTCGATATTAGTTATCATTTATATGTTTGCTAGAAGAATTCATAAGCCTGTTATTATAGCCCCCAGAGGAGAGATCAATCCTGGAGCTCTTGAAATTAAAAGTTTTAAGAAGAAGATTTATTTATTTTTTTTTAAAACACTATCTTTTCATCGAAGAATAATTTTTCATTCTACCAATGAAAAAGAAACCATGTATTTAAAAAATTTTTTTGGTCCTACAGCAAAGATTGTGCAAATATCAAATTTTAGCGATAGAGCCAATTTAGATTATGACAGTAATATCATTCGTGATCCAGATATCCTAAACGTAGTTTTTTTATCCAGAATTGCAAAGATGAAAAACCTACATTATGCTCTTGAAATTTTAAAAGATAGCAGAATTAACATCAATTTTGATATATACGGACCAATTTCAGACAAACAATATTGGAAAAAATGTCAAGTTTTTATTTCAAATCTTCCTAAAAACATAAATGCAAAATATAGAGGAGTTATTGAGCAAAAATTGGTTTATAAAATACTAGTTAAATATGACCTTTTTTTCCTCCCTACTTTAGGAGAAAATTTTGGTCACGCTATAGCTGAATCATTATCAGTCGGAACGCCGGTACTTATTTCTAACAAAACTCCGTGGAAAAATTTACAACCTAAAGGATTAGGATGGGATATTTCTCTTAATAACAATGAGGAATTTAATAAAGCCCTTGAAAAAGTATTTAAATCAAACAAGAGAAGGCCTAACCAGATGAGAGAGAAGGTAAGGGCATATGTTAAAAAGAATTTTAACTATGAAGATGAAATAAAACACTATAGAGATTTATTCAACAAGTTAATATAAAATGTGTGGAATAATAGGATACTTTAGCGATGGAGATCATGAAGTTGATTTAAAATCAGCTACCCAAGAATTAAAACATAGAGGGCCTGATGGTGACGGAGTTTTTTATACAAAAGATAGAAAAGTTGGACTTGGCCATACACGACTATCAATTATTGATGTATCTGAAAAAGGTAAACAACCATTTTCGTCTGAAAATAATGATGCAGTGATTACTTTTAATGGGGAAATTTATAATTACAAAGACCTAAAAAAGGATCTTCTTGCGAAACAATATAAATTTAGAAGCACATCTGACACGGAAGTACTTTTGAATTTATTTATAGAGAAAGGAAAAATTTTTGTTGAAGATTTAAATGGAATTTTTTCTTTCGCAATATGGAATAAAGAAGATAAAACCATAATGCTATCAAGAGATATTCTAGGTGTAAAACCCTTGTACTATTTTCAAAATGATAATTATTTTGCTTTTGCAAGCGAAATAAAAGCTCTCTTAACAATTATTCCGGATAAGCACGAGCTCGATTATGATTCTATTTATAGATATCTATCTTTCTTATGGTCTCCAGGTGAAGGAACGCCAATTAAAGGAGTTAAAAAACTACATCCCGGTGAATCTTTAATCATTAAAGATGGTAAAGTGATTGAAAGATGGATAGCTAGAGAAAACTTTACTCCTAAAAATAAACAAAATAAAAAAGATTCAATCAAAGGAGTAAGAAATCATTTGCGAAAATCAGTTCATTCGCAGATGGTATCTGATGTTCCAGTTGGAGCTTTTTTATCTGGAGGGTTAGATTCAAGCTCTATCGTTAATTTTGCTCGAGAAATTGACCCGAAAATTCAGTGTTTTAGTATTGATATAGAAGGTGGTTTTGGAGAAGGTTTTGAAGATGACTTGCCTTTTGCAAAAAAAGTTGCATCTCATCTTGATGTTCCCCTTGAAGTTGTAAATGTCAACCCTAAGTTCATGTCTAGCCATTTGGAGTCAATGGTAGAACAGCTCGATGAACCACTCACTGATCTTGCACCACTTAATTTAATGTTCATTTGCGAGCTTGCTAAAAAACAAGGCATTAAAGTGCTTTTATCAGGAGCAGGTGGCGATGATGTTTTTTCAGGCTATAGGCGGCATACTGTCATTAATTACCAGAAGTATTGGGATTGGATGCCTGATAAAATTTTAAAGTATGGAGAATCATTTTCAAATAAAATCAATACCGAAAAGCCTTTAAATAGAAGAATCAGTTCATTATTAAAAAATATTAGCCTAAAGGGAGATGATAGCTTAATTAGTTTTTTCAGATGGTCAAAAGAATCCGATCTGAATAAAATACTAAGTAGTGAATTTAAACCTTTTGTAAACAGTGATTCTTTATTTGAACCGATGTTTAGTTATCTTGAAAATATTCAACAACTCTCAAAAATCGATAAAACTCTTGCATTAGAGCGACGTTTCTTTCTTGCAGATCACAATCTTAATTATACTGATAAGATGTCAATGAAAGAAGGGGTTGAAGTGAGAGTCCCTTTTTTAGATATTGATCTTATTAACTTTGCAAATTCAATCCCCTCAAAATACAAGCAAAAAGGGCGTCAAGGTAAATGGGTTCTTAAAAAAGCTATGGAGCCTTTTTTACCAAGAGATATTATTTATAGATCTAAGTCTGGCTTTGGGGCTCCAGTCCGAAGATGGATAAAAAATGAGTTGAGCGATTTAGTTAAAGAAATACTTTTTTGCGATAAATTTAAAAATCGAGGGCTCTTTGAATTAAGGGAAATCGAAAATCTGTATGAAAATAATTTAAAAGGTAAAGTTGATGCATCTTATTTAATTTTATCTATTATTATAATTGAAATTTGGTGTCAAAGATATCTTGATCAAAATGTAAAATTTATAAAATAATATTTTGACTTTATGAAAACTATAATTCAAAACTTAAAAAATGGTGAAATTTGTTTGATTGATTCACCCAGACCATCATATAAGGACGGTCATTTAATTATAGCTAGTGAATCAAGTCTTATATCGACAGGTACGGAGAAAATGTTGATTGATTTTGGAAAGGCTAATTTTATTGATAAAGCAAAGCAACAGCCAGAAAAAGTTAAAAAAGCTCTAGAAAAAGTAAAAAACGATGGCATTTATTCAACATTAAATTCCATTAAGTCAAAGCTTGACACTCCTCTTCCATTAGGCTACTGCAATGCTGGTGAAGTTTTAGAAAATGAAGGTGGAAAGTTTAAAATTGGAGATCGAGTAGTTTCTAATGGAGCTCATTCTGAAGTAGTAAGTATTCCTTATAACTTGTGCGCAAAGATACCGCACAATGTTAGTTTTGAATCTGCTTCTTATACGGTTTTAGGTTCGATAGGTTTACAAGGAGTAAGATTGTTAAACCCAACAATAGGAGAATCCGTTGTAGTCATTGGTCTTGGCCTAGTAGGCTTACTTTCTGTCCAAATTTTAAGAGCAAACGGGTGCCAAGTTCTTGGGATTGATTATAGTACTCATAGGTGCGAATTGGCCAAAAGTTTTGGGGCTCAGATAGTCGATCTTTCTAAAGAAGAAAATCCAACAGTCAAAGCAGATATTTTTTCTAAAAATAAAGGAGTGGATGGGGTTTTGATTACTGCATCAACAAAAAGCAGTGACCCTATACATCAAGCTGCGCAGATGTCTAGAAAAAGAGGGAGAATAATTCTTGTCGGCGTTACAGGTCTTGAGTTAAATCGTAATGATTTTTACGAAAAAGAGTTAACTTTTCAAGTCTCATGTTCTTATGGTCCAGGAAGATATGACAGTAGCTATGAACAGCAAGGGAATGACTACCCTATAGGGTTTGTTAGGTGGACAGAGCAACGAAATTTTGAAGCCGTTCTTCAATTAATATCTGAAGGAAAAATAAATACTAATGTTCTTACATCGCACGTAGTTCCTTTTGATGAAGCAAAAAAAGCTTATGAGATAATCGAAAATGACAGCAGTTCTTTAGGGGTAGTTCTTGATTATCAGCGCAGTGATAAACCAACTTTAGATAAGGATACCGTAAAGCTTAAATCAAACAAAAAACAAATTTTAAATGCACCAACTATTGGATTTATTGGCGCTGGTAATTTTGCAAAAACTGTTCTAATTCCTGCTTTTTCAAATCAAAATGTAAACTTGAAAACTCTGGCCTCAGTCAATGGTTTGAGCAGTGCATACTTCGGGAGGAAATTTGGGTTTAATAATTGTACTACAGATTTAGATAGTATTTTTAATGATAAAGAAATAGATACAGTTGTAATTGCAAGTAGGCATGATAGTCACGCTGAATTTGCCATTAGATCTATAAAATCAAATAAAAATGTTTATTTGGAAAAGCCCCTATGTTTGAAAAATAATGAATTAGAAAAAATAAAATCTGAGCTGAAAAACAATCCTAATATAAACTTTACTTTGGGATTTAATAGAAGATTTTCACCATTTACAGTAAAAATAAAAAACTTGCTCTCGAGAACAGATAGTCCATTTTCAATGGTAATGACCGTAAATGCCGGTCAAATTGATTCTGATCATTGGACTCAAATATCAGATATTGGTGGAGGTAGAATCGTTGGTGAAGCGTGTCATTATATTGACTTGTTGCGATTTTTGTCAAATTCAAAGATTTTTAGTTATGATAAAATAGTCATGGATAGTGAAAATAGAGATACGCTTTCAATAAATTTAAATTTTGAAAATGGATCCATTGGAACTATACATTATTTTGCAAATGGCCACAGTAAACAACAAAAAGAAAGATTGGAAATTTTTTCAGAAGGCCGCTATTTATTATTAGATAATTTTAAGAAACTTAAAACTTATGGTTTTAAAAAATTGGGAAAAATATCTCTTCTAAAACAGAATAAAGGACATAAAGAGTGTGTTAAAGCATTTTGCTCTTCTATTAAAAATCAATCAGATAACCCTATTCCGCTTGAAGAAATTTTTGAAATATCTAAAATCTCAATCGATCTATCGACCCAGAGTTAAAATTGTTTAAAAACCGAATATCCTACTGGAATCGAATTGCAAAGGCTTATTTATCTAAAAATGCGAGTCAGCTATCGTTTTGGCATGGTACTCCAGAAAAAAATATAGTAACTAATTTTAATAACCCAATTTCCTACTACATGAAATTTCATTATAAAGCAAACTATAATGAACATTTTGATGAAAAAGGCATACCGCTTCTAAATTATCATGGAAACATTGGAATTCAGTATAACCCCATTGCTATCTCTCAATATGGCTTGGGTAATTACAATCTTTTTGTTGATTCAAATGATAAAAAGAGATTGGACTCATTTTTAAAAGTATCTGATTGGCTTGTGAGTAATTTAGAGCTTAATAATTTTAACATTCCAGTATGGAATCATAAATTTAATTTTGAATATCGTGATACATTAATTGCTCCATGGTATTCTGGGCTTGCACAGGGTCTTGGAATCTCAGTGTTAGTTCGGGCTTTTTCTGAAACCGGCAATATTAAGTATAGAGATGCATATGAAAAATCTTGGATTAGTTTCGAAAAAGAGGTCAAGGATGGGGGAGTTATCTTTATTGATAGCAAAAATAATTACTGGATAGAAGAGTATATAGTTAACCCTCCGACGCATATATTAAATGGTTTTTTATGGTCACTCTGGGGCGTTTTTGATTCCTGGAAAATAATGGGCAATAAAAAAGCTAAAGATTTATTTTTTAAGTGCATAAAAACTTTAGATGATAATCTAAGCATGTATGATAATGGGTATTGGTCTCTTTATGAGAAATCAAACACACTCCTTCCTATGCTTGCAAGCCCATTCTATCATAAATTGCATATCGTTCAGTTAGAAATTATGCATGAGATGACCTCAGCCTCTTTTTTCCAAACCTATGAAAAAAGATGGAAAAAATTTGAAAGTTCTAAAAAAAATAGAACAAGAGCCCTTATAGGTAAATCGCTTTTTAAAATTTTATATTACTAGAATTAAATGTTAATTGATATTATAGCTGGAACACGACCAAATTTCGTCAAGGTATCTTCTTTAATACATGCATTAAATGACAGAAGTTATGGACTTAATTATAGATTAATTCATACTGGACAGCATTATAATGATGAATTATCAAAAATATTTTTCAAACAACTAAAAATACCTAAACCTCACATAAATTTAAATGTAGGGTCAGGGAGTCAAGCTGATCAAGTTGGCTCAATAATGTCAAAATATGAAAAGGTACTTTTTAAAAAAAAGCCAGATCTTTGCGTAGTAGTTGGTGATGTTAACTCTACAATGGCTTGTGCTATAACAGCAAAAAAGATGAATATTAAAGTTGCCCACATTGAAGCAGGTATTAGGTCTAATGACATCAGTATGCCTGAAGAAATCAATAGAATGGTAACCGATAGCATTACAGATTATTTTTTTACTACATCTAAAATAGCAAGTAAAAACTTATATAAGCTAGGTGCAAACAAGGAGAATGTTTTTTTCGTTGGAAATACAATGATCGACACACTCCTGAGTAACAGCAACAATTTAATTAAGCCAGATTTTTATGATATTTATGATTTAAAAAAAGAATATTTTGTACTAACACTTCATAGGCCGTCAAATGTTGATAATATATCAGTTTTTAAAAATATCATTGATGAAATAATGAGATCAACAGGCAATCTTAAGGTTATCTTTCCTGTTCACCCAAGAACACAAAAGAATATTCAATCTATAAAAAATATTTCAGATAGATTGATTTGCGTCAATTCACTACCATATTTAGAATTTAATTACTTAGTTAAAAACTCTATTGGGGTCATAACTGATTCTGGAGGAATCACGGAAGAAGCAACTATGTTTCGCGTGCCCTGTATTACAATGCGAAATACAACCGAGAGACCAGAGACTGTTGAAAATGGAACTAATGTATTAATTGGATCAAATCTGGAAAATTTACCAAAATATGTACGTAAAATTATTTCAAATAAATGGAAAAAAAGTTCTTTTCCAGAAAAATGGGATGGGAAAACTGGCCCACGAATTATCAAGATTATCTGTCAGGTATTAAATAATTAAAAAGATATTATACTTAAGCTATTATTATCCGCCTGACTTATCAGCGGGAGCATTTAGAAATGAAAATATTGTAAATAGCCTTATTAATTCTTCCATTGAGGATATTTATATAGATTTATTAACTACGACTCCTAACCGCTATGATTCATTTGATAGAAAGGTAAATAAAAAAGAAAAAAAAAGTGGCATAACTATTCATAGAATAAACGTCCCAAGCCATAAAAGTGGATTTTTATCACAAGCATATTCATTTTTATTTTATGCTAAGGGAGTATATTCTTTTGCAAGAAAAAAGAATTACGATTTAGTTTTTGCATCATCCTCACGATTTATGACTGCATTTATTGGTGCATTTATATCTAAAAAAATTAAAACAGATCTTTTTTTAGATATAAGAGATATTTTTTTAGATACATTAAACGATCTTTTTCAAGGGATAAAAGCTAGAGTTCTATGCTTAATATTTAATTATGTAGAAAAATATACAATCAACAGAGCTAATTCAGTTAACTTAGTCTCAAGAGGTTTTGAAGGATATTTTTCAAAAAAATACCCCAATAAAAAATTATTTTTCTTTTCAAATGGTATAGATAAAATTTTTTTAAATAAAAAGTTTAAGTACCCAGAAAAAGATGAAAAGGTAATGATTTATGCTGGCAATATTGGCTTTGGACAGGGACTACATAAAATCATACCCCGCTTAGCAGCAAGAATTTGCAATAAATGGAAAATTGTTATCATTGGAGATGGTAGTGCAAAGAAAATCCTCATTAAAGAGCTCAAAATCAATAATATAAAAAACGTAAAAATTATAGATCCTGTAGAGCAAAAATTATTAATGGATCATTATAACAGTGCCAATGTCCTCTTTTTGCATTTAAATGACTATAATGCATTTAAAAAGGTGCTGCCATCTAAGATTTTTGAATATGGTGCAACTAGCAAGCCTATTTTAGCTGGTGTTACAGGTTATGCAAAAAAATTTATAAATGAAGAAATATTAAATTCAGAGACCTTTGATCCATGCAATCATAATTTGGCTGCACAATCTTTAAAAAAATTAGAAATGAGGCTCGTTGACAGATCTTCATTTAAATTAAAATTCAATAGAAAGAAGCTATCTGACTTATTATCAAAAGAAATAATAAATCAAGTTAAATGAGTGGTAATTATTATATTTTTGGTTCAAAAGGTTTTATTGGTACCAGTCTTATTAATTTATCAATTTATGAATATAAAAATGTTGACAGGGAGCAAGTAGATTTATCAGATATTCAGTCTATTAAATCATATTTCAGCAATATAGCCAAAGTTGATGTATTGATATTTCTTGTTGGACGAGTTCATAAAAAAGGTAAAAACGGCTCTTATTATCAACATTACGATAATAATTTTATGACGCTGAAAAATTTATTATCCGCTTTTAGTCAAATTAATATTAGTATTGGTAAAATAATTTTCACGAGCACAGTTAATGTATATGATGGAAGTATGAAAAATATTTTTTACGATGAAGAAAGCCTTTTGAATCCAAAAGAGTATTATGCAAAAACAAAAAAAATTGCCGAAGACTATCTTATCGAAAACTATGTAAATAAATATTGGATCCTAAGATTAGCTCCTGTTTACTCAAAGGAATTTCAATTAAACATAGACAAAAGAACTAAAATAATGAATTTCTTTTACAAGCCCGGAAAAGGAAATAACCAGTTTTCAATGTGTAATTTAAGTAATTTAATAATCTCCATTGACAAAATCATTGATAATAAAGTTCCGAGTGGGGTGTACAATATTTCTGATATAAAAGAGTATGATTACAACGATTTATTAAGTTACAAGCAGGCTAGAGTAAAAATTATTATCCCAATTTTTTTAATTAAAATACTCTTTAGTTTGTCTCAATTTTTTAATCTCAAGTCACTCGAGAGTAGATTATCTAAGCTTTTTATGACAAGAGTGTATACTTCTAAAAAAATTAGATCATTTATTGATTTTTCCGCGGAATTAAAAGATGCTAGATAAATTTTTTGCTTTTATTATTATTTTAATAATATTTCCATTCATTGTTATTATTTGCTTCATAATTTATATTTTTGATGGAATGCCGATATTTTTTACACAAAAAAGAGTTGGGAAAAATAACCTAGAGTTTAAAATTTATAAATTGAGAACAATGAAGAATAATACTAAAGATGTTGCTACGCATCTCTTAAAGTCTAAAAGCCATTTTACAATTACTGGACCTGCATTAAGAAAGCTAAGTATAGATGAAATTCCTCAATTATTTAACATTATTAAGGGCGATATGGTTTTTTTTGGTCCAAGACCTGCGCTTTACAATCAACATGATTTGATAAGGCTTAGAAAAAGATTTGGAATCGATATGATTAAACCAGGTGTTACAGGTTGGGCTCAAGTAAATGGTAGAGATTCACTCTCTATTGAAGAAAAAGCAGATTTAGATAGATACTATCTTGAGAACAAGTCATCTTTACTAAATGTTAAGATATTATTTATGACAATTAGGCAGGTTATTACATCAAAAAATGTTTCTCATTAATTACTTATTCAAGTTATTTTTTATTTATTTTATAGTTGCAAGCAATCAGACATTCTGTATGGCACAATCCAATTCATTATCCGAAAAAATCTTTCAATTAAATAATTTTAATATGAGCAAGGGTATTACAAATAATTCACATAAAAATTATGGTTTATCATACAATAATGTTTTATTACTTAACTCTGGACATAAAAATATTGATAACAATGCTGAAATTTTTAGTCCAGGCAAGTCATCAGTTATCCAAACTTTTAGGCTTACTTTAAATTATTCATGGCTTTCAGTGTTCTTAGAGCCTTATAAGATTAACCATAAGGATTTATTTAATACGTATCCAGTAAGTGGTTCTTATCACCATAATAATCATTCTGGCGCTTCAACTATCTTTAAAGAAAAAGGCCTTAGACAATCGCAAATATTAATTCATTATAAGAACTTTGGATTTGGCTATGGGAAAGTTAATCATTGGTGGGGGCCAGGCTTTCATTCATCAATCGTTTTATCTTCAAACTCTCCTAGTCAAGAAACATATTCCTTTGGAACATTTAAAGAGATTAGGTTTAAAAGTTTTGGTTTTTATTCAAAAATAATTGGTATGCCATATAAAAATCAAAATGGCAATCAAATTTATTTTTCTGGTATAAAATCACAGCTAACATTTTATTCAAATCCAATAATATCGATTGGTATAAATAGGGCATATTATTCGGGAATATTCCCTGAACACTATGTAAATGATTGGGAAATGACAGATGCTTTAAATTTAGTCGTTGAACCATTATTTGGCCAATCAAAGACAGGTTTATCATATACAATAGATGGAACGCAGGGTTTTGATGATTGGGATGAAATTTTATCAGTTAACTTAAAGTTAATTTTTCCTGATGATAAAATAGAGTTATATGCAGAAATTGCAAGCGACGATAATAGAGCAAATTTGACAGATTTAAGAGCACATTGGGATCATACCTTGGGATATCAATTAGGGCTCATAAAAGAGTTAAATTTTTATCATAAAAACTTATTATTTGGATTTGAATACACATCAACTCGTGAGTCAAATACCTTTAAATCGTCATTTTTTAGAGCCAATCCCAATGCCTCTAACTTTTATTCAAAAGGCCTTTATGATTTTTCAACCTATGAAGGAAGGTTTATGGGTGCGCATTCAGGGTCTTCGTCAATCGATTATGTTATGTTGCTTGGCCTAATAAGTAATAGCAATTCACTTCTTTTAACTTATAACAAGGAGAAAAATGGTATTAAGCATAAGGAATTCCCCGAACTAAAAGACGAAATTTCATTAGCATTTGTTAAAAAGATTGATTTTCGTCACTCTGTTTTTATTAAAGCAGAGTATGAAAAAATAAATAATTTCAGATTTCTTAATTTAGAGTCTTCAAAGAGCAACCTTCTTTTCTTGGGGTATACATTTCACTTTATTAGATAAATATGATTTATATAAGTCTAATTCTAAAGATATTTTTGACATATTCTCTATTAATTGATATCACATATTCTCAATCAATTTTAAATCCAACTCCATTAAAAAAAATTCTAAATGAAAGCGGTAATAAGAATTACGCATGGATTAATGATTCAAGCAAATTAAAAATTATTTATAATCAGTTTTTTTATAATAATTCTAACCTAACGAACTTTGAGAATCAAAATGGCTTACATATTCCGAGGGGATTTGGGTTTACAACAGGATTATTATTTATCTATGAAGCAAAAAATATTTTTTTAACATTTGAACCAAGAATTAATGTAAAAGAGGTGTTCTATAAAGATACGCCTCAGAAAAATGGAATCTTTTCAGTATCAAATGATTTAGACAATATTAGGAAAAATGATCATTATCCGCGAAATTTTGGATTTAAGTATAAACTTGGAAACTTAAATATTGGATACGGTAACTGGGATCAATGGTGGGGTCCAGGAATTCACAATAGTATAACTTTATCAAATAATTCTAAAGGTTTTTATAATTATCATATTGATTATTATTCAAAATACCTAGTCAGTTCTGATTATATTAATATTAATTTAAATTATAATTTATCAGAACCTTTTAAAAATTCTTTTGGAAATGAATTTTTTCTTACAAGCCTTAAATCACAGTTTATATATAAAAATATTGAGGTTGGGGTTGCAAAAGATATATTAAGCGGTGGATATAACGATATAAAATGGAGAATTAATGATGCTGCGTTATCAATTTTATCAGACAAAAACTCTAAATATTGGAATAAAACTAGCTCATATTACATTAAATACTTTTCTAAGGAGACAGGACTTAATATTTTTTATGAATTAGGTGTTCCTAAAATCGGATTTAATAATAAAAAAATTAGGAATTATTCAGATCATGGATTTGGAACTAATTTTGGTCTTAGGAAATATAAAGCATTTGGGCATGAAAATTTCACGTTCGGATTTGAGTATACAAGGCTTCTTCAGAGCTCGTATTATAACATTTTACCTAGCCCTAACTGGTATGATGATAAAAAATACAATTATTCCTCTTATATGAACAGAAGATGGGGCGCGCACAGTGGTCCTGATTCTGATGATTTACTAGTATATATTGGTTCTATTGACAATAATTTAAGTCTTATTTATGCCCTAAACTATGAACGTCGTGGAGTAACATATAACTTCCCTCCTGAAGTAAAATTTGAAAGTAAAATCATGTTTAGTTTTAGAACAAATAAGTTATTTATATCAATAGATATCGAAAATGAGTATTTTGAGCATTATGGATTTGTTGACACAAATCTAAACGTATGGAATCAAACTTTTCAGAGCGGTTCAATTCAGCGTACAAATTCAGTACTTTTTTCAATTGAGAGCAAGTTATTTTAGTATTTTTTCAAATAATTATAATAAATTACATGATGTAAAATTAGTTGAATATATCAACTGAAATACAATTGACAATTAATAAAAATTATTTGACATTTAGTCAATAAAATGTAATTTTGAAGTATGAAATTACACTTTATAACAGTAGGTATGGTTTTTGCACTATTTTGTTTTCATACTGTTCATGCGCAGACATATGAAGAGCTAAAAAAAATGCAGGATGATTACAAGAGGGCTCTTGATAGGCAATCATTAAAAAAATCTACTGAAATATCGAATGCCGAAGAAAAAGCATCAATTGATGCTACTTTACCTAATATGCTCTTGTACTCAAAAAGAGACGTTGAAAATTTAATTTCAAACACAAAAGAATTACTTATTAAGATAGATGCTCTTGAAGACTCTGTTGAAAAAATGCCTTTCATAGGTTATGAGCTCTTTTCAAGTCGAGACACAATACCATTTTGGCAAAATTTACCCATCCCTCAAGATTATATATTGGGTCCAGGTGATCAAATTATTATTTCATTATGGGGAGAAATTGATCTTGTGGAAGAAGTTTTCGTTAACAGAGACGGTGAATTTTATGTTGAAAACATTGGTTTGATAAATGTCGCTGGTAGATCAATAGTTGATGCAAAAAAATATATTCTGTCTAGATATTCAAAAGTTTATTCTACGTTGAGGGGAGTTAGTCCAAAATCATACCTTGATATTTCTTTAGGTAAGCTTAAATCTATAAATGTTCATTTTGTTGGATATGTAAATGTTCCTGGTGTGCACATGATTCACCCTTTTTCAAATATTGTAATGGGATTAAATCAAGCTGGAGGTATAAATGAAAGAGGCTCTCTTAGATACTTGCAGATAATTAGAAAGAATAAAGTTGTTAAAGAATTAGATTTATACGATTATCTATTCAAAGGAATTTCTCTTGGCGATATAAGGCTTTTAGATCAAGATATTGTTTTTGTTAGATCTAGATATTCTAC
>CEUR01069721.1_pt1 | contig 15214 bp, 14 predicted proteins | sample 356411 | NCBI WGS metagenome assembly CEUR01 (sample SAMEA2622715, study PRJEB7988) | marine metagenome | biome: marine biome (ENVO:00000447); feature: surface water layer (ENVO:00002042); material: "saline water (ENVO:00002010), including plankton (ENVO:xxxxxxxx)" | depth 5 m
CTCCGCTCTGTCACACCGCAGATCTACCATCAAAGTATGTTGAATCCTGGAATCGACAAACTATTTAAAAAGCTATTGACCTCAGATCAGAAACGGTACGCTTTCGAAGATCTCCAAGCAGAAATGCTAAAGCGGGAAGAAGAACAAAATCAGCGGCTCAGAACAAGCGTCGGTAACCTCCCAGGATTACCTTGGTATAAATTGCCTGAGTAAATCGTCTTTTTTCTTGAAATTCAAATGTAAGTTACAATCCAGTCGTGGGGAAGTTACACGATAAAAGCCCCAGAAAATCTGGGTCGATAACAACAGGCATCGTAGTTTTAGTTTTGTCTGGCTTCCAGATTGTTTTTAGCGTAATCAAGGAAGATAAAAGGGAAAGTTGGTTCACCACTGCCCCATTACCCGATGACACAGATAGTACCTCACCCTTTCAAGTGACACGCTATGAAAGGCAATACTAGATCATGTTCCAGATTAAGAAGCGAAGCCGCACCGTACAAGCTTGGGTTTTCAGCACCATTAGCATTTTGGGAATCATCGTAGCATTTTGGTTTGGATACGAATCAAAGCCTCAGGAAACAAAAAGCTATTTTGCAACAGCCACAATCTATGAGGATGGAAGTACATTCATCCGAGAAATCATCGACACAGACTTTGCCGGTAATGACCAACGAGGCATCTACCGAGACATCCCAGATGTAGAAAGCATTGATTACGTCTATTCCCCATACGCCCCCGACCTTAAAAGGATCCTAAACCGACAAGAAATTTCTCAATTTGGTGGGAGGTGTTTCATAGGGCAACGATGGACATGTCTGCGTATTGGGAACGCAAACGTTGATAATTATGGACTGCATCGTTACATCATTGACTATCAACTAATACCGGGAATCCTGTTGGGAGAAAATCAATGCGGATTATCCGGTGACACAATCTGTTGGAATGCAATACCGGAAAGGTGGGAATGGGACATCAAATCCGCAACCATTCAAATTCAATATCCCTACATTCTCAACAATATTACCTGTGGATACGTTCAAGGAAGACAAGCCTCAAGCAACTCGGTATGTGACATAACACAATCTGAGAACATCGTCACCGTAACTGCAAGAAATATTACCGACAGAACAGGGTTATTTGTCGCTGCTCAAAGAACAAGCAGCCCTGTCACAACGAACGCAGATTTCCTTTCACCGCCAAAAGCCCCAACCAAAAATGATGGAAGATATCCCTTCTGGAACAACATTACCACTGTCATTCTTGGCTTAATCCTTGCAATACTCGGCAAAGTGGCAACAACACGTCTCCTGCTTTACAGGGGAAGAGACATTGTCCGAAGCGGAGGGGCAACAGAAGCTGCTTTCGCCGAAACCAATAAAGGACCAACTAAATCACTCAGTAACGCAGAAATGAACAAGCTTGCCACTCTCAGTGTTGTACCGCCAGACAATATAACTCCATACCATGGGGCAATTCTTATTAACGAAGAAGTCACTCGAGAAGCTAAACAGGCATGGTTTCTGCAACACGTTGCAGATGGAAAGGTCAAAATACTAAATACTGGAGGGTCTCGCTTTAAATACGTTTCATCCGATCCACCAGACTCACAACCATTAATTGATATTTTTGGGGCAGATGCTGCTGAGACCCAACCAACATTAGATGTCAAAGAACGTGAAGCTCATACAAAAACTCTTAGAACGATGAGTGATTTTGAGACTGGATGGCTCACACTCGGAATCGAACTTAAAGAATGGCATGAAGACTCTGAACTTTGGTTTCATAAAAAAGCTGCTTTCGGACCAAATCTAGGCGCAGGAATTTCTATGCTCCTACTTTTCGCTCTTGCAGTAATTATCGGATTCACCTCCACGGTAATTGGGCTACTTTTTTGTGTTATCTACGGAGCGTTCATTGCATATGTGTATAGAGGTTGGGAACTCGCTGTCCGTTCACCCAAAGGGTCCGGGCTATGGATTCAGATACAAGGATTCAAGAAATTTATCAAAACATCCGAAGCAAAACATGTTGAACAGGCCGCTAAAGCTGGAACGCTCAGACTATACACGGCATGGGCAGTTGCCTTAGGTGAAATTAAACATTGGAATAATACCCTAAATAGTTACAAACAAAACAGAGCAGTTCTCGATGATGGCTACGATGACGTATTCTTCTTTGTTGCAGCAGCGCATGCCTTCGATAAACAAATACCCGTCAATTTTGGTGGAGATATCGGATTTATCGGCGACTTTGGTGGAGGCGGCGGTGACGGCGGCGGTGGTGGCGGCGGTGGCGGCGGTGGCGGCTGGTAACAAAAATTTTCAGAACAGTCACAAACCACTACAGTACAGATAAGAAACTATGAGTATCACCGAAAACAATCTCACTGCCGAAGAGTTACGCGAACGCTACAAGATCGAGCGAGATAAACGCGTACGAAATGACGGCCCAGACCAATACCAAGAACCAACGGGCCGTTTCGCCCACCTCCTTGAAGACCCATACACAACAATTCAGGAAAGACCCCCCCGCACTGACGAAACAACCGTTGCGATAATTGGCGGTGGTTTCGCAGGACTATGCACAGGAGCACGACTCAAAGCTGCGGGCATTCACGACATCACAATTATCGAGAGCGGTGGGGATTTTGGCGGAGTCTGGTACTGGAACCGTTACCCCGGAGCAATGTGCGACACCGCAGCAATGGTATACCTTCCACTCCTCGAAGAGACAAACTACTTCCCTTCAGAGAAATATGTACAAGGCTATGAAATACATGAGCACGCCAAACGCATCGCCACAACGTTTGATCTCTACGAAGGGGCACTCTTTTCCACTAGCGTCACCGAAGCACGATGGGATGAAAACAGCAAACGATGGATAATCAAAACTGATCGGGGAGATGAACTCAAAGCGCAGTTCCTTTCTATGGGAACAGGACCCATCTCAAAACCAAAACTTCCAGGAATTACTGGCATAGAAAACTTCAAAGGCCACATGTTTCACACTGCCCGATGGGACTACGATTACACCGGAGGAGACCGAACTGGTCAACTCATGGAAGGCCTATCAGATAAAAGAGTAGGGATCATTGGAACTGGCGCAACAGCCGTCCAATGCATACCCCACCTTTCAGCCGCCGCCGGTGACCTCTATGTGTTTCAACGAACACCCTCATCAATAGATGAACGAAACAACCGCCCTCTCACAGATGATGATTTCAATGACCTCCAACCCGGATGGCAACGAGAATGGCTCATGAATTTCGCAACGCTCCAATCGGGAGGAATCGCTGACAAAGACCTCGTCAAAGACGGATGGACAGACATCGCTATACGCATTCGAGACCGCATCATCAGCAAAATTCAAGACACCCCAGGAGCGAGCCTTGACGATGTCTGGATTGAAGCATTCAGCGAATCCGATGATGAAAAGATGAACGAAATACGGGCCCGAGTCAACACCATCGTCGCCGATGACGAAGCAGCTGAGGCGCTCAAACCCTGGTACCGGCAACTATGCAAACGTCCATGCTTCCATGATGAATACCTCCAATCATTTAACAATCCCTCAACACACCTCATTGACACAGACGGGAAAGGGATTGAGCGTATTGATGAAACCGGCGTATGGGCAAACGGCAAACACTACGATCTCGATTGCATTATTCTTGCATCTGGATTTGAAGTCCACATTGTCCACACCGCACACTACGAAACATATGGTAAATCCGGTGAAAGCCTCAGTGAACACTGGAGTGAAGGTATGAAAAGTCTTCACGGTATAAACATTCACGGGTTTCCTAACCTGTTCATACTCGGGTTAGCCCAAGGAGGAAACCTTGTGGCCAACGTTACCCATAACTTCAGCGAATCCTCAACTGCGATCGCAGCGATGATTCGCGAATGTCTAGATGCGGGGCACGAAACTCTTGAACCTACTCTTGAAGCTGAAACACAATGGGTGAATAGCTTAGAGGTCCAAGATCGTGGTTTTCTCGCTAACTGCACACCTGGCTATTACAATAACGAAGGACACACGACAACCGGCCGTGACCTTTTCAGTTCAGCACGCTATCCGGAAGGATCTGTAGCATTCTTTAACTATCTGAAGGAATGGGTTGAAAGTGAAAACTTTGATGGCCTTACGTTCACATAAATGCTGAGTTACGCTGATCCACCTCTGATTCTGCGTAACGTTTTCCCAAATATACAACAGGTGCAGGATCTCCTATCAACCCATGCCCCATACACTCCACTAGGTGGTTGGTATAACCCTGGAGCTGATCCTCACGCGAAAACTCGTCCCATGTGGTTCCAAAATGACTGGGTTCACGACACATATGTCGCAGAGGGGTCAGAAATATTTCTTGATAACGACACATACATTGATCAGTCAAAAGCCTTCTATAACGCAGATATCATAGAACCTCACAGCGTTTACGTGAATATCATGGCCGCAATAAACGATGGTGGCCCAGCTCATACAGATAATTCACGATTCCACGGACGTGAACGAGCGAATACCCCCATGTGGCTATTACGAGCAATGACGTGGTCTCACCTTTTCAACGCATATGAAATCGTTCAAGCAACAGCTATTTGGTGGCTTGACGATGTGGAGGGGGGAGGATTGTTGTACTGGCCCGACGGCCCAGATCATCCACCAACAGAACACGTCGGAGATATGAAAAATACTGCACTCTTGGGAGATAATCATGGAATGTTCCATCAAGTAGGACCGGTTGGCCCTTTTGATAACGGAACAGTTCTCGTAACTCCCTCGGCGCAACTTCTCCCCACACGTGAAAATACTTGGGTTGTAACCGACCATGATGAAAAGGTTTATGAGGCGCCACTCAATGCGTATCGAGTATCTGTTTTATGGAAAGCAAATGTCTATACAAACACTGAAGAGCAAAAACATAAGCAAGCAAATCCGCTATCCATAGAGGATGTCATAACGATCTTTAATGCTGACTTGGAAGAACACGATCATGTACTTCGGCTTAGCAAAGAAAACATTGAAGATAAAAGCACTATTACAGAGATGGCAAAAATTTACCCTGAACCAAAACCAATAAATACATTACCGTCTGTCTTTGAAACCATTAGGCAATAACGGTTTTAGTTATCTCTTCCAGGTTGGGTAACCGGTGGATCTCCCGGCTCCAAACCTTTTGGGATGGATGAAAGATCAGGGTTTTCAATAAATTCCATTGAACCATAATCAAAAACCCACACATCTATATATGTTTCAGTATTTGGAAACCACCGCCAACCACACGACTCTATAAGTGCCTCACAGCGTGCCCCCACATTCTCAAATTCTTCTTTGAGTAACCAGTGAGAACCATCGGAACTTAATTCCCACAAATCAACAGTCACGTTTTTTTGATAGTCGTATCCGTACCCACATTCTGTACTTAACGCCTTACATCGTGCAGCGGACTCACCAGATTCACCAACAATTATCCGATCGTTCTCTTGCGATTCATTAGATGAAGAATTTGAACACCCAATCAACGCAACAAAAATTATTAACCCTAAGAAGATAAATTTAAATTTCTTTAGTCTTTTATTTAACATACGTTATCTCATCAAATTTTTTGAAAGCTGCTCATGCCAGCAGGTATATATGGTTTGACGGCTGCGTCTCCCATTTTGTTCCCGACTGATAATTTTCCCAACAACAAAGATTGTTATCTAGCTTTTGCTCCGCCACCGACACGAAGAATTTCACCACTCACCCAACTCGCTGCATCTGAGGCTAAATACAGGCAGGCAGCACCAATATCTTGAGGTGTCCCTAACCGACCTAATGGAATATTCCATTCGTCTAATATCTCATCCAACTGGTTTTCATCTTTGCCAATAGCTTTCATCATTACTTCAGTCGGAATGGCCCCAGGAGCGACAGCGTTTACTCGAATATCCGGAGCTAATTCAGCAGATAAGGTCCATGTCAAAGAATTCGTGCCAGCCTTTGACGCACCATAATGCCCGCTTCCAGGAACTGGTCCCGAACCCGCTCCAGAAGTGATATTAATAATTGATCCCTTCGTCATGTATTTCGCCGCTGTTACGCACCCGACATAGATTGATGTGAGATTCAAGGCCACTGTGCGATCCCACTCTTCACGAGGTAATTCTGACAATGGCATCCTCATCGGCGATCCCCCCGCATTATTCACCCATGTTGTTAATTTCCCATATTCTGAAATCGTAGCTTTCGCTAGATCTTCCATAGCGTCATTATCGGTCACATCTGTAGTGACAGCTATGGCAGAACCACCTGATTCATTAATTTCTGTCGCAACACGATCTATTTCTTGAGTTCTTCGAGCAGCAACAACAACTGAAGCACCTGCTTCGGAAAAGGATTTAGCGATACCTTCACCGATCCCACGTCCTGCACCAGTGATCACTGCGACATGATCGGACATGTCAAAAAGTTGAGGAGTAGTTTTTCGGCTCACTATTTTCCTCCTTACATCGATTCAAAAGTGTCGGTCTCAAATTTTTTAATTTCCCGCTCTGAAGTAGCCCAACCACCCATAGCTTTTCGAAAAGCATCTACGTGCGCAGTCCCGAAATGGTTCGTCAATGCTTGTTCATTTTCCCACATTTCGAACACACGCAATACATTATTATCCAAAGGGTCAGGGTAGAAGATGTACTCGTAACATCCTTCTTCCTGATGCGTGGCTTGCATAACTGTTTTACATGCCGCCATCACGTCATCAGTAACTCCAGCATCAAGCCTGAACGAACCCGCAATCACTATCATCTCTGTACCTCTTTCTTTGCTTATGTATTGATTGTATTTTCAGGAGACACATATGGGTTATTTTGCATCAAACCGCAATGCATTACCCCTGCTTTCATAACACCAACAATACGGTCATGGTCCTGCAAGACACGAACATCAATTGATGGGTCTCCATCAACAATTACAAGGTCGGCATATTTTCCATCCTCAAGCGTCCCGACCATTCCCGCAGTATTCGCTGCGGCTCCGCCGTCTCGCGTTGCACATAGCAACGCTTCGACATCTGACATTCCGAACAAGTCAACGAAGTACTCTAAATCTTTAGCGTTCGTTCCATGAGGCGTGATATTTAAACCGTAATCTCCTCCGACTAAAACGCGAACATTACTTTCCCGAAGTCTTTTAACAGAAGCGATCGTTTCATCAACCTCGCGCTGGTACCCGCGCTGTTCCATGGCGTCACGAGGTAGTCCTAATTGGGCTCCCTTATCAAGCAACGAAACCTCCCACGCTATGCCCGGTCCAACAAAAATTCGGTGACGTTCAGCTTCCAGCATGGCAACAGCTTCTTCGTCAAGATAGTTAGCGTGGCCAATAATATCGACTCCGAACCGCACTGCTTGCTTCACGGCCGCTGCTGAACGTGAATGACACACCACCCGCATGCCCCTGATGTGGGCTTCGCTAACAGCAGCATCAACTTCTTCGTCGCTGTATGTTAAAACACCAGGAGGAGCATACTCATTGAGCGCTTCCCCATCTAAGAAAATCTTCACAATATCGCATTGCTTTTTGGCTAACGAACGAACGGCTTTCCGAATAGCCCAAGGACCATCAGCAATGATCTTCTTAGAATCATCACCGCCGAAGGTTCCATCAGCGTTACTTCCAGTTGACCCCAGATCACGATCAGAGGCTGCAAGTCGCGGACCGCACACCCTGCCCTCGTTAATAGCATCACGTAACGGGACGTCTAAACCTTGAGCCGATCCAAAACTAATTGCAGAGGTGAAGCCAGACCCTAGCAGCACACGCGCATTCTCAACCGCATCTAACATAGCAAGTGGCAATGGTTGATCATTTAACTGTTGTGGGTGCGCATTGTTATAGGAAAGATGAACATGTGATTCCGTCATACCGGGCATCACAAACTTTCCTTGCGCATCATAAACTTCCACATCCGCACCGTCATGGCGGAAATCAACTGAGGGGCCAGCGTACCTGACGAAACCATTCGTGACCCACACGGTTCCATCATCTATTACCTCTTCATCAACACCACAAAATACTCGAGCATTATGAATAAGCATCTGTTTCATGGCTCCCCCTTGATTACATCTATCTCTATGGTAGACGCAATAATTGAATTGCGTTTGCTGCGAGGCCACGATCAAAATCAGTTACGACTTTCGGTGTGTCCCAACCACCAAAATTCGTACCAAAAACCATCCTTTCCGAACCAACAGTTGAAACAACAAGATCATGTGCTGGGCCTTCTTCAAGGTGTGAATCAAACCACAACAGTTTCAGATCCTCGGCGAAAGTAGATTCAGTACCAAGGAAAGTAGCCATAGATTCAAACCGCTGTTTCAGAAAAGTAATCGCGCCGCCACCATGAGAAATACAGACATCTAGTTTTGGGTGCCTATGCATCACGCCACCAAGCACAAGAGAAGCTACAGCTATTGTCTCCTCGTAGGCATATCCAAGAATGAGATCAAGTCCAAAACGTGAAAGCCGTTCATCGGATGCCCCCCGAATTCCATTATTTGTAGCTGGATGAATCAATAAAGGAATATCTAAATCAACAACAGTTTGATAAAACACATCCAGTTTCGGATCATCTAAACAAAACCCGTAATCAGTTCCAATGTAGGCTGCAATCAAACCCAAATCATGTACAGATCGTTCTAATTCTTCGCATGCTAATTCTGGATCTTGCAAAGGTACAGATGCAGCTCCCAATAAGCGATCCTTAAATGGGTCAATGTGCTTCACCATCGCATCGTTTGATGATTTCGCAAAATCTAAAGCGTCTTCAGCATTGATATGTCCAAAGAATGAAAGCGGGTTAGGGGACAGTAACTGTAGATCTACTCCCAACGTATCCATAGCTTCCACTCGTCTTTCCGCATCCATAAAGACACTTCCCCTATACGGGACACGCATGACATAATCTCCAACCCTAAAGTCTTGCACTTTCTCACTGGAACTCAGTTCAGGGCCGTACTTACCTGCAGCTCCAAAGCTCTCTTCAAGCACCACATGGGCATGAAGATCAATCACCATTGACATTGATTATGTATCAGTCCCATACGCACTTGATACAGCGTCAAAACGGAATTTCTTATCAGCGTTATAGACAGGGCCTCTATCCTCTGACATATATAACCGGTTTTCAGATGCAATGAAGCCATCACATCCATGCAAAACTTCAACCATTGCCGCATAGTTAGGATGATCAAAATGCGCAGCCAGATTTTCAGCATCGGTCCATAACTCAAACACTTGAATATGGGTGGGTTCTGCTGGATCAGGTGCGAAGCAATACGCCAAACAACCCGCTTCATCATTTCGAGTAGCTGCCTGTACCGCAGCTGTCTTCGCAACAGTGACATCACGATCCTCTTGAGTCTCAAAAGATAGCGTCGCAGTGATAATAATCATGTTCCCTCCAAACTATTACTTGGACCGTAGCGCGTTTACGTCACTAGCGGTAGTTAGCTCGCTAATGGGCGTCCAAACAGCTTTGTATCATGCCAACTAGCAAGGAAAGATTCAGCACGGTAACACGCACCAAGAAACAAACCATCTTCATGCTTCGATGATTCTGTTAAAGCATCACTAATCATTGAGGTTGCAGAAGCAATAACATCAGAGGAGGTTTCATTATCTTTTGGCCAGGCTGCAAAAATCGGACCAGCAACAGCAAGAAAATCCGGAGCAACAACAGTGCCTTTCCGTTGAAGCATCGCTAGCGCTCTCGCAGTGAACGGAATCGGCTGATGCGGAATTAACGCCTGTACTTGCAGCTTTTCGGCAGTGACGTGACTTACCGCACCCATTTTTGAACCAGCAAAGAGAATATCTGCACCTGATTGAAAGACTTTCCATGCAGGTTCCGCCTCACCGTCAGAAGATTTTACAAAATCAATACCACCCTCATCCCACTGACTTCGTATCTCTTCAGCGTCCAAACCATCACTATTGCTGATGGAACCTGAAAGGGTAGAAATGGAAACAACTTTGCCGCCCCGCTCAGCGATCAGATCCATCATCGCAGGGCCATGACTGCCAAAACCCTCAATGGACACCGTTTTATCTTCAAGTCCGCTTAATTGTTCAGCCACCACAATCGGACCAAGCGCCGCTAAATAAGTTCCTAACTGATCTGCACCCTGTTCAGAGAAACGCATAGCAGAACGGGCATCTACCTCAACCAGTTTTGCAAAAGATGATGGAGCAATGCCTTTCCCAGCATCCAAGCCTAAACTTCCAGACCCAACATCATCTCCAAGTTCAGATACAAAGTTTTCAATAGCTTCCTCTTTCTCATCAGGAGTAGCATTTATACCACCTGAGGCCCCGCCTCGTTGCATGTCAAAAGAAGCAAATGTGTACGTCATAGATCGTGCAAGGTCTTTAGCTCCGCCTTGGAGGATCTTTTTTGCACTACGAACAATCCCGAATGATGGAACATCAATCAGATCAGTTACAACAAAAGCATTGGTTGAAGATAATTTCCTTAACCCCACATTCCCATTGTGGCATGACAACACGGCGAAATGGCTAACTTTTAGAAATCTAATTAATAAGTTCGGTACGCAACAAATAACGCTAGTTCACGCAACGCATCTGATGCTTTTCCATCCAATGAAGCAGATTCCAATTCATTTAAAGCACTATCCGTTAAGTCACGAATCTCTTCCTCGATCACTCTTTCAGCTTCAGTTTCAATGATGACATTTTGGATGTCAGATATCTCCGTATCTGTAAGATCATGCGAACCAATCAATTTAAGAACCTTTAACTGTCTCTGGTCAGCTCTCTCAAAAGCTGCAGATACAAGCGATGTGGGTTTCCCTTCTCGTAAGTCATCACCAACAGGCTTACCCGTTTCCTGTTCATCGCCAAACACACCCAAAAGGTCATCGCGTAATTGGAAAGCAACTCCTACTGGTTGACCAAAATTTGTGTAAGAAACAGAGAAATCATCAAAACGACCAGCGATCGCTGCACCAAGGTGCAAAGGACGTTGAACGGAATACCGACCAGTCTTGTATTCAAGTATCCTCCGAGCGCCGTCCTGATTAAATGTTCGTGTCACCCCGGAGAGAACATCAAGGTACTGACCGATGTTGACCTCTAATCTCAATTCATTCCAGATTCCTGAAACATCTGGTGATAAGTCTCGTATCAAACCATCGGCAATAACGTGCGCAAGATCACCAACGAGAATCGCAACTGCTTCACCAAAATCCCTCGCATTACCTTTCCAAGCATTATCACCATGAAAATTGGCAAATCTCTGCCAAATGGAGGGCTCACCCCGCCGAGAGGAAGAATGATCCATCACATCATCATGCGCAAGTGCGAAAGCATGCAACATTTCAATAGCAGCAGCAGCGTCTATAGCAACTTTTGAATCAGGGTCACCTCCAGCCCCGACATGCGCCCAATGAAAAAAAGCTGGGCGAATTCTCTTCCCACCACTGAAAATCAAAGCTTCAAGAGCATCAAATGGCTCTACTAAAGAAGCATCAACTGCTACCCATTTCATGCGCTCAATATTCAAGACGTCAGTAAGTCTTCTATCTATTGGATCAACGATCTCTGAGATCGCAGAAGGGTTCCGTGTCGGATCAACCGACATGATCGATATATCCTGCATGTCTATTATGTAAAAAGCGCATGATGCGAGACTACCGTCAGAACACCATTACCATCCATTTAGATGACAGAACGCAAAAAATTAGGTTACGGTGTAAACACACAGAAATGAGGTGAAGACGGTGACCGATGTAAAAGCCAGCGAAAGTGAAGAAGGAAATAGCTCAACCGATAACGAGTTTTCATGGCCAGATCAACATGAGGTAATAGATTTTGAACAAGAACGACTTCATAGAAAGCAACGGTTAGCAGCGGGACTACGAGTTCTAGGCCGTCTTCGGTTAGCGGAGGGTGTTGCAGGCCATATCACTGTTAGAGATCCCGAATTTCCAGATCGCTTTTGGGTTAACCCGTTTGGGAAAAATTTTAAACTGATGAAAGTATCTGATCTCATTTGCGTTGATCACACAGGAGAAGTTGTTGTCGGAGATCAACCAGTAAATGCGGCTGCTTTCGCCATTCACTCTCAACTCCATGCAGCACGACCAGATGTGATAGCAGCAGCGCATTGCCATTCAATGTATGGAAGAACGTTCTCATCTTTAGGTCAACCCTTGAAGATGATTACGCAAGATGACACTATGTTTTTTAATGACGTAGCGCTGTGTTCAGCTGGAAGTGGGGCCGTTGTTCTAGATACTGCTGTTGGAAAAGCTATGGCTGAATCACTCGGTGATAAAAAAGCACTTATCCACCAAAACCATGGAATTATTACGGCAGGACAAAGCGTTGATTCTGCAGTCTGGTGGTTCGTTGCACTCGAACGGAGCTGTCAAAGCCAAATTCTCGCATTATCTGCTGGAACCCCAATAGAAATCCCTGACGATCTGGCCCAATCTGGTTATGATCAACAAGGCCATGAGCTCGCAGGCTGGTTTCAATTTCAGACATGGTGGGAAGAACTTATGCGAGACGAACCAGAATTCCTAGAGTAACGTCAGAATAATTCCGAAGAGGTTGGGCTAGAGGGGAATGTTCTGAAATGCTCTTCAAGTTTTTTGTTCGCATCAGCGCCAAACAAAATATCGGCGACTTCTTGCAAACCCTTAGCGGATCGAACATCCTCATCTCGTGTAATTAACGCGATTTTGCTTCGGCGCCGAAGAAAATCGTCTAACTTAACAACCATTTCTGTGCTTGCTGTATTGTGAAGCTCAACCCGGAGATAATCCGAAGAATCCAAAACATCCTCGGCCATTGATGGATCTTCGCGAATATCATCAAGCATGTCGAAAGCTCTTCGTCCATATCGTCTCCACAATCGTTCCGATAAGGGCTCAGAACCTGACTGATCACTCAAGGTATCTATACGCATTCCTCGAGTTTGTCTAAAGAACGCTCGCCGAGATTCGCGCCCTGGTTCGCCGTACCATCTCCGTTGGTCAGGCAATAAATGTATGCCCAACATCTGGACAGCTGAAGCTACCTCCTCACCGACATTAAGACAATCGGTAAGTTTGCCACCAAATATTGACACAACTTGTTTTGCATGATCAACCTCAATCTCATGCTTTCGTGACAAAGCAGTCCAATCTACATCTTTGACGTCTCTTGACTGTCGTCGAACAACGAGCGGTCTAACCCCTGAACGTTCAGCAATAATATCTTTGTTTGATAACGGGGTCATTAAGTCTAATCGGTCATTAATTTGGCTTAGAAGAAAATTCCTATCCTCGTCAGTAACTGATGTGTGGGGATCTTCAACCCGAGTGTCAGTTGTTCCAATCACAGACCTATTCCCCATCGGAATAACGTAAAAGAGGCGTTGACTATCATCCCAAAAAGCGAGGACCCGTTCGTTGGGTGTCAACTGATCGACGACGAGATGAACGCCTTTCGAGTACACAATCTGATGGCGAGTGCGAAGACTCCATGATTCGTTCAATCCATCCAAAAAAGGACCTGCAGCATTGATAATAACTTTTGCGTTCAGCGAGAGTTCAGCTCCTGACTCAACATCTCGAAGATTCGCGCCCCATTGTCCTCCAACCCGTTCTGCTGAAACTAACTCAACGTAGTTAGCTGCGATGGCGCCAACATCCATTGCAGAACGTATGAAACTAAAAACGAACCGAGCATCATTATCTTTTAGATAAGCGTCGGCATACTCAATACCACCTTTTATTCCTAGCGTATTAACGACAGGCTCTATTCGTTCCACAGTTTCTGGACTCATTGGACGTGGCGCATTTGTTTTAAAATTACCGATTCCCCAATACGTAAATGCCCCGACCCCAACAAGCCATGGAGGAAAAGGTGCTGTTTCACCCATCACGCCAAGAAACCCAATTTCCTTAACGTTGGCTGGATATGCACGCATTAAACGATTCCTACTCATGCATAATTTCCGAACAAGAGGTATCTCATAATTCTCCAAATATTTGATACCTCCCCACACAAGATTCGATGATTGCTGGCTAGTGAAACCTGCAAAGTCACCTCGATCAATCAACGCTACTGATGCCCCTCTGGCAGAAAGCGCTGCAGCAGAAACTGCACCATTAATCCCACCACCAACAATAAGGACATCAAAATTCCCGTTATCTAGTTTGTCAAGATTCGTATCTCGCAAGGTCACAATTTGACATTATCGCTAATAGCGGAATCTACAACATACAGAATCAAACTAGATAGTGAATCGTAGATTACGAGCAGCTTTTTCTCCCCACACCGTATCACCAGTCCAACTAATACGACCAGCATCTATCTCCTGCTGGGGGTCAATTCTCCCACACGCCAGCATCATGAAACTCCGCATATCAGCAGAAATAGAAACGGTAGGAGATTCAAGTTTGTCAACAACTTTGGCCCGTCCATCCACCTCAGCAAACAGATCACGCTCGACGGCACCATGAAGGTGAAAAGCAATACTCATCCCATCCTCTAAACCAATTTTTTTCCCAGCAATGTACCCAAGCGAACCATGGACCTCATCCAAAGAAATTTGAGCATGTGCACCACTATCATCAGTATCAATTCCGAGAGGCATGGTCATATCTCGCTGATGCACCCAGAAATCAAATACACGAACATTCATAAAACGCCCGTACGTAGCGGGACCAACAGGAGTCATGCATTCAGCTTCCCAAACATCATCACCAAGCTTCAATAACTCTTGTCTTCTCTTATCAAGAATCTTCATCACTGTCTGAAGAAGTTCATCTGAACTCAAATTAGCCATAGCTGATTCAAAGTCTGCCATCTTTCCGAAGGGCGGCCATTCATCAGCGCTCTGTGGTACCCATCCCAATAAAAGGTCCTCAATTCCAGCAAGGTGCGTGACAACACCCCGAATGTCCCAATCAGGGCACAATGACTGAATTCCCCAATCATCTTCACCAAATCCCTGAATCAAATTACTGAAATCAGTAAAACAGTTATCTAACGCTGCTAACGACGTCTCTTTACTCATGTCTTGACCTAGCCGATCTGTGAATTGCTAATAATACGAAAATAGGTCAAGTTCACCAAAAATAGAAATTTCTTAAAATTCGTTTCCTCTCACTTAGTGAATCAGGTCAAGATAGACATAAGGTGAATATATAAATTCGTA
>CEUR01080460.1_pt1 | contig 15062 bp, 13 predicted proteins | sample 356411 | NCBI WGS metagenome assembly CEUR01 (sample SAMEA2622715, study PRJEB7988) | marine metagenome | biome: marine biome (ENVO:00000447); feature: surface water layer (ENVO:00002042); material: "saline water (ENVO:00002010), including plankton (ENVO:xxxxxxxx)" | depth 5 m
TTAATGTGGTACTGAATCATTGCACACATTACTGCAACGATAACTAGAGCCATGCCTCCAGTTTGTTGAATAGATTCGATTGGTGAAAGAATAAATGCGGTCAAAGATAGTACAACTGTAATGCTAGCTAGAAACTTTCCTTTCTCGAATATTGGTGAGATAAACATGGCTAGAGCAGAAAGCAGGGCGAGGGTCGCCATCGTTTCTGCCATGACCCTCCCACATACAACTGACCCATTAGACTTGCACAAGCAACAAGAGTGAGAGACCTGACCCCGCACCATGGTGCGACCAGCCGACGAGCCCCTACTCGAGGAGTTGGCCAGTACCCCATTGTCTGGTTTGTCCCGTAGCTTGGGCATTGATGTCGAGCAGTGGCTTCCGTTTGCATCATCGCCTCTTCCCATGACATGTCGCCTTACTCCAAGAAGGCACGATATGGATTGGACAAGAGAGATGTTGGAGTCAATTGGCGGGAAGAAAATCCCTTGGATGACCGCTTGTGAATCTTGGGTCATGCCATTCTCAAAAAGTGACTATCCGAGTGATGAAGCCAAGAAAATCATGGCTTTACTCCACGAGACTGGACGAATAACTAGACAAGAAGCGGTCTCAATGCTACCCCCTGTTGTGCTTGAGCCACAGGATGGAGACCTTGTGATGGATACCTGCGCTGCACCTGGCTCTAAGGCAACGCAACTATCTGAAGCAATTCCAAATGGAGTGGTGCTTGCTAATGAGCCATCATCCGGGCGACTGAATCTGCTTGCATCCAATCGAGGAAGACTAGGAATCAGCAACATGCTAATCATGCAACATGATGGAAGGCACATCGGCAGGATGCCAAAGCCCGGTGTGGATGGAGTGGTTGTCGATGCTCCATGCAGTGGGACTGCGACCACGAGAAAGAATCGAGAATTATGGCGTTCATGGACACCAAAGGTAGGACGCAGTCTATTCCAATTACAGTCTGACATTGCGTTTAGAGCCGCACAATTATTGCGACCTGGTGGGCGAATGGTGTATTCCACTTGCTCACTCGACCCAATTGAAAACGAGGCAGTCGTGTGCGATATTTTGCAAAGATGCCCCTGGCTAGAATTAATCCGAATAGATGCTGAAAAACTGTTCCCATCACTGATTTGTCACAGAGGAATTGATGATTGGCCGATTCTTGATGAGGCTGCTCAGATCGTTGAATTTGAAGGAGAAATACCTCGGCTTCCTGGCTTGGCTGAGAATATGCTCAACCCAAGCCAGCGAGGCATGGAAGCACCTGAACTGTCACACACGATTAGAGTTCACCAACACGATAACGACACTGGAGGATTCTATGTTGCATTATTCGAGCACGTAGCTGAAAGAACACCTGAAGGCATCGCTAGGTCGATGATTTTGAAGCGCCAATTGAATCGTGAACCCGAAGAATTGACTCGTAAAAGAAAGAACAAGCACACTACTATTCCTGCATCAGAAGAAACGGTGGATGAAATCTGTTCAATATGGGGCTTGAACAAGGATGATTTCGCTTGGTGGCAAAGAGGAAAAAGAATTAACCTGTCTAACAAAATGGTGCATGAGCGATTATTCGAACCCATTGTTTTCAACAACAAAGGAGACTACTGGCCCGGGAATGATTTCCATCCATTGAGAATCATTCACGTTGGCCAACCAACATTCACCGATAACAAAGGAATTTGGAGAACGAGGCAGGAATCTCTAGAGTTACTCAGGACACGCCTGAATAATGGAGTTGTAGAAATCGATAGCGAGACTATGATTTCATTACTGAAAGGAAATGCACCGATGCGCGAGGATTTCCCAGTTCCCATCGAGCGCGGTTCTTTCATTCTAAGGTGTGGAGAACACTTGATGCCGGCATGGGTTGCGGCCAGAGTTTCATTGATGATAGATGAAAAAGAGCGAGAGGTTCTTCGACTAAAACTAGGAATTGAGTTTGAGGAGGAGGAAGAATGAGAGCATTTGCTATCCTCGTCGTCTTACTACTAACTCCTTTAGCAGCTGCAGTATCTGATTTGTCAATATACTCGGAAGCGAAGTACTCGAGTCAAGATGATGCCCCTATCTTAGTAGAATGGTTCCACGGTGCTGATGACGAAAACAAGGTTGAGGAACTTGCACAAATGGATAGAGATGGAGAAATCACTCTGCTTCATTGGCGCACTGGTGCTGATGAAGAAGGAGGGGGCTTGCCGGATGATGATGCTAATTCTAGGCTGATGTACCACAGTTTTGAGCAAACTCCTGCCGTTGCAATAGATGGTTATCCGGAGAATATTTCGGATATCAAATCTGAAATCAAACAGAATGAAGTCGAAATTGATTGGACAATACAATTGATTGGTTCATCGGAAGTAGAATTACTGAATATTACAGCCACCTGGACAAATCCAGAGACGCTGAACGGCGCTACACAATTACACGTATTCATCATCGAAACCAACGCCATTGACTCGAAAGGCCGCGAAGTCCCAAACTTGGTCAGAGATTGGGCGCCTTCATCATCATTCTTATTCTCAAATAATACAACAAATGAATGGAATGAAACAATCAGTCGTGACCATTTAGTCGGCGCAGGAATCGATATTGGAGATGCAAGTTTTGCCGACAAGTACGAGGTTATCCTCGTAATGACTGGTGGCTTTGAAGGAGATAATTCCAATCGCGTACTTTCTATTCAGAGGTCGAAGATGCCAACATATTGGCAATCTGTAGACCAAGGTTCAATTCTAACTCCAGCCGTTCTATTACTGCTGTTGATAGCATGTATTGGGTTCGTTGTAGTCGCAGAAAAGAAGCGAGAGAAAGGCCTCCCACGACTAGAAGGATCCTGGTCGAGCGAAGATGGAGCCATCGAATACAGATTGATTACCGGTTATTCTCTCGACATTGGTGAGCTTACGATGAAGGATGGATGGAGAGCAAATGGTAGAATCAAAAAACAAACCATCGCAGCAAACACCACCCATGAAGGAAAATTAAGAGTTACAGGAAGTGGTGATTTCTCAATGAGCCTAGCGGTAAAGGTAGACCAATTAGGAGATTGGGTTCTCGATTTGAATCTTCCAGAGAAACTGTCGAATGATTGAATACAGAGAGCCTTTCGTTTCGAAATATGGCTTTGGATTCCGTAGACCGAGCAATTGTTGATGCTCTGTGTGAAGATGCTCGTCTATCTCACAGACAACTTGCGCAAAAAGTAGGTGTTGCCCAAGGTACAATCACGAACAGGCTGCGCAAGCTGGAATCGGAAGGAGTCATTCAAGGATATGCGCCTGTATTGAATGCTGATTCGGTTGGCTGGAGTATGACCGTCATGGCTGGACTATGCATTGAGAAAGGAAAAATCATGGATGTGCAAAAGCACATTTCCGCAGACCAAAGAGTGTTTGCAGTGTATGATGTTACTGGCGATTGGGATTCAATGGTTCTAGCGCGCGTCAAAAATCGTGAAGATTTAGACGACCTAACCAAGACCGTTTTCACTCTGAAAGGAATTACTAGATCTTACACTCACGTTGTTTTGAACACCGTAAAAGAATCAGGCGTCTGCCTGCCCGAGGAATGAAGGTAAATCCTCTACACACATGGTATCGGGCTTCATTGCCTTAGATAGTGCTCTGCGTAATTCATCGCACGGCTTGATATCGAGACTAGTCATCGAATCCATGAGTCTTCTTTGGAGTCTTCCTCCGGTTCTATCCCAATCCATCAATACAATACAACTTCCATAATTTTCAACGATGTATACAACCACTCTGTCTACTGTCCATCCTCGATTCAATTTCTCTATCGGACCAGTGAAGCCTAGGTCTCTAAGTGCAACTTCATCGCGCTTACCTTCAACCAAAATCACTTTGCCTTCGGCATTTTCCTCGATACAGGATTCGAGGGCTCTATGTGCCAAAGCATACCTCTGTTCACGATTCAATAAATCCCTCCAGAACGGTGATGATTTGCGCAGAAGAGAGATTGGCAACCTGTACCTTCTTGGCTCTTGCAGTATGGCCCGAAACTACTGAGACGGGGCTTGAAAATATCTTCGAAAGAACATTGCACACAGCATGGTTGGCCTGTCCTTTCTTGGCTTCAGCTCTGACAGCGACTTGAATTCTGTTTCTCCATTCATTGAATCCGACTATCCCCTGGCGCGAGGATGCGGGCTGAACTTCTATGTCGATCAGCACCTCTCCAGAAAGGGTGGATTGGATGGAGGACTCCACGCCCATTATGTTATGCATGGTCCACTTATCATAACAAATCTTCCTAGATAAAATGTCGTCTATACGCAATCAATTAATACGGCCATCTGACCCGTCGGAACATGGGCGCTTCGCGTGAGTTATGGCCTGACGAATACACAGTGTTCAATATTCTGTACGATAAGTTTCTTTTCTGGTCTATCGTGGTAGGATTGTTCACATTCGCATGGCTCCTAATCGCTGTACTGCGCTACAGAGACGGCATTGAGCCAGCGGGCAAAGAAGAACTGAAAGTTGGCACCTTCCCTAAGGAGCGCCACAACTTCGATCTTGAGTTGGCGTGGTTCGTAGGACCTACAATTCTGGTCGTTTGGGTAACAATTCTCGCGTTCGGTTCCATGAACATCGTTTGGGGTGAAGTTCAGAATCTTCAGGAAGAGGAAACATTCACCGTTGAAGTGAATGGACTTCAATGGTATTGGGATTTCTACTACCAGGATAATCTAACGTGGGAAGACATGGGTACTGGACATGATGTTACTTGGGACAATATCACTGGTTTGACTATTGATGCTGGCCCGGGCGCCGCAACTGCAGAAGCAAAATGGTCAATCATGGAAATCAATATTGACGATACTAGGAAGATTACTGAATTCTCAGAAACACTAGATTTGGCAAATAATACTACAATGGATATTATGTTCGACGCTGCTGTTCCACACAGCGTTGAAATTCAAGACGCTGAAGGAAACGTCGTTCACCGATGGCAACACATCCCAGATAGAATCGTCGATGATGATGGCAGAGAGTTATACAGCTACAAAATGAGCGGTAATCTAATCATTCCGTGTGATGAGAATGTTCTCTTCAACATCTTCTCAATGAATCCTCTAAGAGAATCAAACTTCGACCCTACTAACACCTACCAAGGTGTTCAGCACGCATTCTGGTTACAAGAATGGGGTATGAAGGAAGATGCAGTTCCTGGTCTTGACTCTGGAACTTGGATGTATGTTCAGCCCAATGAAGCTGGCGTATTCCCAATCAAGTGTGCCGAATACTGTGGTAAAGAGCACTCGCTAATGTACGGCCAAGTCGAAGTCGTTGCTAGAGAAGGTATGACTTGCGATGCCGACTTTGGAGTCTACTTCGAACATGAGGAGTTGAGACAATGAAGGGAAGAAGCATTGCAGTACTAGCGATTCTTTTGGTCGCTCTCGCTTCAACCACTTCATTTGAAGCCCGCCAAACAGGTATAGTGACAGAAGGTGGATGTGGTTGCCACGGAGGAATGACCTCAAACACTGTAATTACCGTCGACGGCCTTCCTGATGTATTCAACGCATCTGAAGAGTACCTGTTTACATTAACAATTACCAACGACAACGTCCCTGTCGAAAACCCTGACCAAAACGGTGGATTCAGCATGATTCTAACCGGCGGTGGTGTTCTAGAGTCTGTACCAGACATTGATGGAAATACTGCATCTGAAATGGATGGAGGATTAACTCATAATTTAGAGATTAACGATCGCAGAACTTGGGAGTTCAAGTGGACTGCTCCTGCTGATGACACCGCTATTGCCAGCTTCCTAATCTTTGGAAACGCTGTAAATGGAAACGGTGCTGCTGACGCATCTGGCGAAGACCAATGGAACAAACTCGAATTTGATGTTCCAGGAATCAATGCTAACCCAAGTGCACCTAGCGCTGAAGCACTTACTATCCTGATGACTGTCATCGGATTGGCACTTGGACTAATCCTAATCGGAAGCATGTGGGTATTCTACACACGCAACCCTGACAACTTCTCAATCGGTAACTTCTGGGCTTACCTCAAGCCATGGTTAACCACAACTGACCACAAGCAAGTTGGTATTCTCTACTTCTTGTACGGATTCTTCTTCTTCCTTGTGGGAGGATTGCTGGCGCTATTATTCCGTATCCAGTTGATGTTCCCTGAGAACGATTTCCTAACTCAAGCAGAATACAACTCGTTCTTCACACTACACGGTACGACTATGATTTTCCTTGCAGCAATGCCAATGATTGCAGGATTCATGAACTACATCTTACCGCTACAGATTGGTGCTAAGGATCTTGCATTCCCAAGAATCAACGCACTTGGATTCTGGATAATTGTAGCTGCTGCTCCTCTAATCTTTACTGGTATATGGAGCGGTGAAGCGGCTGACATTACTTGGGTTATGTATCCACCATACTCTAGCCTAACCGGGCACGCAGGAGGACCGAACCCTGGAACTATTGCTTTCATCGCAGGTATTGCATTACTGGGTGCGTCATCTACACTATCCGGTGTTAACTTCGTCACCACTACATTCACCATGCGTGCAAAGGGTGTTGGCTGGATGAAGATGCCACTGTTCACTTGGTCTGTTCTAATCAGCGTATTCATGCTGTACGTGAGCCTACCTGCGTTCATTATCGGTATCTTCTTCCTGCTATTCGATTCAACGATAGGTACTACCTTCTTCACAGCAGGTGGAGACCCATTACTGTTCCAGCACTTGTTCTGGTTCTTCGGCCATCCAGAAGTATACGTGGTTGTAGTTCCTGCGTTCGGAATTGTTTCTGAAGTGTTGGCTACAAGTGCTAGAAGATCTATCTTCGGTTACAGGTCAATGGTTTACGCTATGGTCGGAATCGGAGTTGTTGGTTTCATCGTATGGGGACACCACATGCTAACCAGTGGTATGAGCCCAGCATGGCGTGCTGCGTTCATGATTACTACAATGGCAGTAGCGATTCCAACCGGTGTTAAAATCTTCAACTGGCTTGCGACCCTTTGGGGAGGAAGCCTGGTGTTCAAGACACACACATTGTGGTCTCTAGGGTTCCTGATTACATTCACTCTCGGTGGATTGTCTGGAATGTTCTTCCCAGTTGCTGGATTAGACACACAATTCCACGACGGATACTTCGTAGTTGCTCACTTCCACTATGTGTTCATCGGTGGAATCATCTTCGCTCTATTCTCTGGAATCTACTACTGGTTCCCTAAGGTTACAGGACGCAAGATGAATGAGACTCTTGGATTGTGGCACTTCATTATCGGCTTCAGCTCATACAACGCTGCATTCTGGCCAATGCACGCTGTTGGAATCATGGGTATGCCAAGAAGAACTCACACATATGCAATGGATTCTGGATTTGCAGAATTAAACATGGCAATTTCCACATTCGCAATCATCTTCGGAATATCTCAGTTACTACTAGTTTGGAACATAGTTCGCTCAGTAAAGAAGGGTGAGAAGGTCGGAAAGGACCCGTGGGGCGGATGGTCACTTGAATGGGCCGTCACTTCACCTCCGCCAACTCCATCATTCGCTGTTGAGCCAACTCAGTACGATGCTAACGATCCGAGTGACCACCACGAGACGAAACTCGAATCGTTGCTCAAGGCGCCGTTTAGAACGATGAGCAGTCTTTGGAATAAGGAGGCGAAATCATGAGCGGAAGTCTACACGATGTCAAGAACGATGTTTGGATGAGGGCAGTTATTGTCTCAGTTATCCTTCTAGCAGTAGGAGGTGCCGCTTACGGTGCATTCGCTGTTGGAGTTGGTTCTGTCAAACATAATGATTGGGATGCAGCTCACGAAGACCTCGAAAACGCCGAACTCGAATGGAATACTGCAAACGAAACTGGGACCCTCGCAGAACAAGAGGCTGCAAGTGATGCATGGGACGAAGCCCATGAAGCCGATATCGATGCACACCTATCTTACTTGACTTGGGTAACTGCCGGAAAGACAATTCTGGTAATGATGATTATCTATGCTGCATTCTACGGCATATCTGGATTCTACAATAGTATTCAACCTGAGGATGACCATGATGACCATCATCACGGTGACGACCATGAAGAACATCACGGTTCTGCTTCTCCAATTCTAATGGCGACCGGTATCCTACTGTTCATGATGGGCTTCCCTGGATTCGTAACAACCTGCAAGTCATTGTTGGGACTAGATTACCAAGCAGAAATGGGTGACTTCACTCTATCTATGATCGGAAGCGCTATCCTAATCGTCGGTATTGGAAACTGGTGGAATGAAGACCTGAAAGGACACCACGAACAAATTGCAACATCTCACCCATTCCAAGGGCAAGATATCCGCAAGGCTGGAATGTGGATTTTCCTAATCTCTGAAATGATGGTTTTCGCATCTTTCTTCTCTTCTTACCTAAGAATGAGAACAGGATGGTGTACTGAATGGGCTGTAGATGCTGGTAAGTGTGATGTCGTAGACACCGTTACTGCGTCTGACCTACTACGTCACGAAGTTGGTACATTGCTACCAGGTGCAATCAACACATTCGCTCTAATTATCTCATCTTACACAATCGTTCTAGCACTAAAGACTGCTAAGGATGTGAACTGGGAGCCTTCAAAGAACGCTTTGATGGCTAAGTTATTCCCAACTCGCAAGAAGACTGTTAGGAATTACCTGATTATCACACTAGCACTGGGTTCTCTGTTCATTGTATTGAAGCTAGTCGAGTGGAGCCACCTAATTGCTGAAGGATTCACTATCGATACACAGGCAGGTTCAATCTTCTATGTAGCGACCGGTGCACACGGACTTCACGTATTCATCGGATTGCTAGTCATGCTATTCATGATCTTCAAGGCCGATGTTCTTGAAGATGGATATGACGAACATAATGGCCAAGGAATCGAATATTTCGGTTTGTATTGGCACTTCGTGGATTTGGCGTGGGTTGCCATCTTCCCGGCATTCTACCTATATTGAGGCGATAACATGGGCGAACACAAGTATACAGGACCAATTGCAGGAATATTCCAAAAGATGGCTGATATTATTGGAAAGGATGTTTACTACGTAAATTTCCTAATTCTAATGTTCTTCACGCTGTTTGAAGTTGCAGCTGTTTTCTTCGAAACAGTTCCAGGAACCGACATACAAATCACCCGTGGCGCTGTTTGGGCCGTATTGATTGTTGTCGGAATCATCAAAGGATATGGAATCGCTGCATTCTTTATGCACTTGAAAGGAGATCCATTCATCTACACTAGAACTGCATTATTCCCAGTTCTATTCGTAGCATTGATGCTATGGGGTATCGGATTATCTAACCCAGCAGGTATCGACCAATTGCCTGCTTGGTGCACTCCTAACTGGGATTATTCCTATGTTACTGAGTGAGTGACAGGATAGTACAACTTTCATTAATGAAAGTCTGGAGTCAATAACATGCGCTGGCTGTCTATCGCTATTGTAGTACTGCTATCAGCATCGACTATTCCCGCCGGTAGTGCAGGCGAGGGGCATGGAAGCGATGTTCACTGGAACGGTTATGTTTTGGAAAGAACCTCAATTCCTAATCATGTCTTAATCGATCAGAATTTCAATTACTATTCACTTCACACAGGCAGTGCTGATGTCAATGTCGTTGCATTCATCTTCACTACCTGCCCCGATGTATGTCCGGTTATTACAAACAATATGATTCAGGCAGAAAGCGAACTTGATGGCGTTGATTACCAATTTATCTCAATCACTGTAGATCCACGAAACGACAAGCCAAATGTTCTGAGAGAGTACAGAGAGGATTATGGTGCAACGTGGCCCCATCTAACCGGTGAATTAGAAGATCTGGAAACAATCTGGGGTGATTTCGGAATTTCAGTTATCACTGAGGAAATAGAAAATCACGACCACGACCATGACCATGGTGACTCGATGGATGAGGAAAGCGTGCCAACTGTTACTGTAATGATGCCTAATGGAACTAGTAACGAGCACGATGTTGTACCTAATGGATGGGACCAACTAACCGCCTCTGCTTACCAAGCAGGATGGGATATCAATTCAAGTTCTAGCCAATTCGGTAATTTCGTTAGTGGAATAAACAACGATGATGCTCCTGCTGATTACTCTTGGTGGTGGGAGCTTCACTCATGGAATGAGACTACCAATGCTTGGGAAGCATCTATGGTTGGAATAGATGATGTTGAAAGTGGACCACTTGCATTTGCACCTAATTCAACAGACGATGCTACAATTCCATCTCCTTCAGATGCTCACGACTCCGTGTTTACAATCGTACAGTCCAATGGTTCAGTCGATTCTACAGAGTTGACTAATTTCAGCGCCTGGCACATGTCCCTCGGTGCTCTGGAATCATTCGATGCTCCTGCTTCTGAATGGGGCCATTACATGAACGTCATCGACGGAGTTGAAGCCCCTGCTGATTACTCTTGGTGGTGGCAATTGCACTACTGGAATGAGACCTCTGAATCATGGAGTGAAAGTATGGTTGGAATGGATTCACTACTCGATGAAAATCACATCGCGTGGGCACCTAACACAACTTCAGATGAAATGATTCCAATTCCAGAAGCAATGAATGTAGCCACGAGCACTTCACACTCAACTCAGACATTCATCCTAGATGCTAACTGGAAACCTAAGGTCGTATTCTTAGGCTATGATTGGGATGTTGACCTATTTGTCGATGATGTCAAAAGAGCTGCAAATTTAGTTTCAGACCCTGGCGACCATGACCATGGACTGCCTGGCTTCACATTCGCAACCGCTGCAGCGGGTCTTGGTCTAGCGATTATCGCCACCAGCCGTGAAGAATAACCAAGGATAGATTCTTGAAAGAATTGCACCCCCGTCAGTACAGGCGGAGATCGCATAGCCTGGTATTGCGGTGGACTTGAAATCCACTGTCCCTCGGACACGGGAGTTCGAATCTCTCTCTCCGCGCCTCTCAACTTCGAGCCTAGTTTCACCAGAAATATGGGAAGGCTTCAACAACTCAATGCCTCATAGGTACTGCATGGCCCGACCACACATGCGCTTGGGGATGCTGCTGGTTTTGCTAATGTTCATGGCAGGATGTATCTACTCCTCTACTCCTCAATGGGGTACTGGAGACGGTCAAGTCCATGTAGACATAGACGGCGATTCTGCTGAAATCAAATCCAAAATGGGTCAAGGATTTGACGAGACAATCTCAGTTGTTGGGTGCGGAGAATCGCAAATGAAAATCACTGGAATGCTGATTTCTTCCGAACTCTATTCAGAGCACCCTGACTTGGATAACGTAGAGTCTGCAATGGGCGCTGCGGTAATCATTCACACCATGACGTGGAGTTCTGCTGAGTCTGTGGAAGAAGGCAAAGCTGGCAGAATTAGTTTGAAAGACTGGTCTTCTCCACTAAATCCTAGTGAAGCGGTTGGATCTAAACTAGCAGATAATGAGAATGATTGGGAAGTCATCGGTATCATACCGGGTTCAGAAAACGTTGCAGATGGATTGAATGTTCTGCAACACTGGCACCAGCCGATTGAATTGACAGGATATGTCCTAGATGGAGACGGCTTGGCAACTGTTTCAGAGGAAAATTGCAAACTAGATGGTCAAGGTCATGGAATGGTTGTAACCAACATCAAAACTGAACAAGGAGTTGTCAGCCTTGATGGAGAGCACGATGATGAATACTCGCTAGGAGATACTGACATCTTTGGCGGCTGGACTTTCATCCTATTCTTCCTAATTTTCGGAATTGGAGGAGGAGTTGGGCTGTTCATCGTCTCTACAATGATTATTCGCCAAGGTGCAAGAGCAACTGCAGAAGCATTGCTTGGAAGAGAAGGTTTTGCTAAGGCATTACAGATGAAGAAAGACCTGAAGCAATCTAAGAAAGACGGGCTGGAAAGTGCTGCTGAACGCTCTGCTAAACAAAAGAAATCTTCACCACCGCCTAAGAAGAAATCCAAACAAGAGGATGTTGCAATACCTGGATTTAGTTTGGATAGCGTTCTGTCCTCCGGCAGCAGTGATGACGGACCTAAGACATTCGGTGGAGGTAATTCAGTAGTAGTCACAAGTGAAGCGAAAGAGATGGAGTCATCTCAACCCGCTGTCACCTCAATGCCTGAAATTTCCAACTCTCCTATGCCATCTACAGGCGTAGTTTCTAGTCAACCTGAACCTGCTAAGCGTGGACATTTCTCTGCTTCCATGTCCCGTTCAACAACACAGCCAACGCAAGATGCCAATCCAACTGCGCCAAGTAAGCCTGTCAAGAGAAGAGCAGTCAAGAAGCGTGCTGCACGAACTGCTCAGCCAGAACCAGAACCCGAGCCAGTTGTAGAAAACAAGCGGGCATCCATTGCAGATGATGACGAGTTTAGTGACTTCTCATTCTAAGCCCAAGGCACGTTTGCGGCTCCACGGACGAGTAGTTGTTCTGTATGCCATTCTAATGTCGCTGGACTAACAATAATCGGTTCTCCATCTGCTTGAACCCACGTTGATAGAGGCAATGGTTCATCACACACATTCCCTGAACTATCAACTGGTTTAATCTCGATTCGATTCGCTTTCTGTTGGGTAATCCCCCACTTGCCGATATGCTTGCCTTTCTTCATTGGGCCCATCAGAGAAAGCATTGCAATTCGTGAGAGACGAGGTGCATAAACGATTGAACCCTCTTTGTCTACTGGGGTGACCCCCGGACAAACCTGATAACCACCTCCGAAGGTTTCGCCTGTCGTGGCTGCAAACATAGAGAAATCTAGGATTCTGCCTTCTTCGTCATCTAATTTGAGCCATACCTTTCTTCTCTTCCAAAACGGTATTGTTGTAATCCCTAGGTAAGTGTATTTCTTGTTACCCTTGATCCACTTTGCTCTAGATAGCTTAGCACGAGATATTGCGCTAGTGATTCCTGCATCGGATTCTAAAAATACCCAACGAACCACTCTGCCTTCATTTTGGGCTGGCCCATTCCATTCATTGGCTTCCGGCGAGGGGTAATCTCCAGCGCTTGGCGCTGGAAATCCTTCTAGGCGCCATGCAGCACAGCGTCGGTCTACTCCGTTGATCAGTACATCAATTGCTTCATCGATGTTTTTTCTTGAAATCCCTTGGGTAATTGCATAATCGTTTCCGGAACCAAACGGGATTATTCCAAGAGGTATGTCACTACCTCGCAGAGCACTTGCAACTTCATGCACTGTGCCGTCTCCACCAACCGCTACTATTGGCCCTTCGACGTTTTTGCCTCTCAAATCCCAAGCAATCTCACTTGCATGACCAACTCTTTGAGTCATGTGAGTGGTTACCTCAATGCCTTTAGATTCTAATTTTGCAACAACTGAGGGCCATCTCTTACCACAAGTGTGGTCTCTGCTGGCAGGATTGACAATGCAATGTAAGGCCCCCATATATGCTGGTAGAAGGTGTTGAACCCATCAATGCTGTTGTCACCAGGAAGCGATGCACTCATGTCTGATGCCTAATCAGCGAGCAACATGACTTGGACCGCGGCCGAGCGTGAATACATGAGCCGCGCCCTTGAGGTAGCGGAAAAAGGAAGGGGGCGCGTACGACCAAATCCTTTGGTTGGCTGTGTTCTAGTCAAAGATGGAAATGTGATTGCTGAAGGTTGGCACGACCACTTAGGTGGACTACATGCTGAACAGATGGCGATACATGATGCTGAAGAAAAAGGACACAACACAAATGGCGCTAAGGCATACATTACATTGGAGCCCTGTAACCACTTCGGAAGAACTCCTCCATGTACTGAGGCATTACTTTGGGCGGGAATTAGCGAGGTCGTAATCGCACATGGCGACCCAAATCCATTGGTTAGAGGAAACGGCGTTTCTGTTCTAGAAGAGGCTGGAATAAAGGTCGAAAGCGGTTTACTAAAAGATGAGGCTGCTGTGCAAATGCGTGAATTCTTGCATTGGTGTGAAAACCGAAGGCCGTACGTTACCGTAAAGGTCGCTATTGATGCAAATGGCTCAGTGGACGACCTGTCTAAAGATGCTGGAAGGTTTACTAGCGAAGAATGTCTGAAGCAAGTCCACGTACTTCGCAAGGACTGTTGCGCAGTACTTGTTGGTGCTAATACTGTCATACGAGACGACCCTGCGCTAACTGTCAGGCTTGTTGATACTGAGAGGCAGCCTATTCGAGTAGCTATTGACCCCAACAACAGAATCAGTCCTGATTCGAAAATCCTCACTGATGGATTTGCGACTAGGCACATGACTGAAGATTTCAGAGGATTGCCTGCCTTACTTGACATGCTGGGCGATTTAGAGATTCAGAGGTTGCTGGTTGAGGGTGGACCAACTACAATCAACCATTTCCTAGAAGAAGGGCTAGTTGATGAGTTTATTTTGGTACAGTCAAATGTGACTCATACCACCCCTGTGTACTCTAATTTTGACCTATCCTCGTTTTCGAAATTCGAAGAAACCACGTGGGGAGAAGAACTTGTCAAAATCTACACGAGGTGATTAGGTGCAACCTAATGCAACCGCAATCATCGCACTACGTGGCTGGCATCCCGCTATTGCCAGAGCCGAAGCTAAAGCAATGTTCACCAATTCAGAGATAACTCGAACTGATTCAAGACGCCTGTTAACTGCTACAGGTGAAAGCGATTGGGAAAAATCTGAGATCATGTCTGGTTGTGAATGTGTACTCGTTAATGGTGGGATAGCTAAATGGACTTCGCTCGAAGACTTGTTACAACAAATCGAGACTGAAAAAGTCGATGACATGGCCATAGAATGCTGGCGTCATGAAGGAAAAATCCCTGTAGCAACTAGAGATATCGAGAGACAAGTCGGTGGATTATTTCACGACAAGGGTTCTACTTTCAACTTGGAAAATCCAAAGCGTAGATTCGGAATCGTCTTGGATAACTCTGCAGGAAATGTTGCATGGGGTTGGATGGTTGGCCAAGGACCTGGCAAACACGGATGGTCTGCAATGCGCGCAAATAAGAGGCCATTCTTCAGACCTGTCAGCCTTGAGCC
>CEUR01080837.1_pt1 | contig 14854 bp, 13 predicted proteins | sample 356411 | NCBI WGS metagenome assembly CEUR01 (sample SAMEA2622715, study PRJEB7988) | marine metagenome | biome: marine biome (ENVO:00000447); feature: surface water layer (ENVO:00002042); material: "saline water (ENVO:00002010), including plankton (ENVO:xxxxxxxx)" | depth 5 m
ATGTGAACAAGGTAAATGAAGCAGGGGAAACTCCACTACATTTGGCCGTCTCCAGAAGGAATTACAAAATGGTACAATTGATCTTAAAACATCCAGATGTAGATGTGAATATAGCAGGAAAAGAAGGGAATACTCCACTACATGTGGCTATATTAAGGGGGAATAAAAAAATAATTCTTCTTATATTAGAAAAAGAAGGCGTGGATATGGATGTGAAAAATCATAATGGGGAACGACCACTAGAATTGGCAAAAGAACAACAAGATAAATTTATAATAAATATGATTAAGAAAAAAATGGTAGAATTAGCTAGGGGGTCAGAATCAGATGGTGACCCAGATGATAGGGACCCAGATGATAGCGACCCCCCAGATGTGAGTGATAATATATTCCATGGTGAATCATATGGATTAATAAGCATACTATTATGTTTTGGTTCATATCCTTTTAATAGTATAAAAGATATATCAAGGACATTTTTAAAATGTTTAAAAAAAGATGATGAAAGTGATACATTAAATGATGTTGGAATATATATAAAAAACGATAAATTAGATAGTACTGTATATGATTATAGTAATGATGATTGGAATGAAATATCTATGCCGGACTTGCAAAAGTTTATAAAAAATAATAGTAATGAATCATACCTAAGACTCCCGGAAGAAATTCGGAGTGCTAGAGAAATATTAATGAAATATTCAAAGAAGAAAATTGACGACAAACCTAATGATACAGTTTTAATAAGTAATGATGGAGAAGATCCGGACAAATTAACATATGATACCATTATTTCGGATGGAGGAGAAGGAATAATTGTTGCAACTGATGAACAAGTTATCAAAGATATCTATAATGCTGTAGAAATAGAGATTCTAAGTCATAATATTGTTATAGAAGATGCGAATATTTGTGATATGATTTATCTGATAAAAATATATTACAGGGATGTTGACACTCCTTATTATCATTTTTGTATTTGGCCATATAAATATAATCCTTTAAATACATTTATAAAAAAAAATCTTTCACATGTGACGGTAGAAAGTAAAGGTATAGAGTTTAGTAAATTAGAAATAAAACGAATGTTTTCTTTTATGAACTTCAATGATGAATATTATTTAGAAGATACAATTGGTCCAAAACAAATAAAATTAATGAACTATTATTATCTTCGAATAGGTATGTTTAAAAAAGATGAGTTAATAGAATTAAATATATTAAATGATTCTTCTAAAGAAAAATATATTTGGAAAATAATTAATGAAGAAGTATCTTATTTACTATACAATGATATATTTAAAGAAGATGATAGTAAACTAAAGGATTTTATACTAAATGAATTATCAATTTCTAATAATATAGAAGAAATAATTAATTCTGAGTATTTAGAAGTAACTAATTCTTTCATTGAAGATGATGGAAATAATAAACCAGAAACACATAAAATAATAATTAAATATTTAGAAAAATTAGCACAGTTAACAGTTATAAGGCGAGGATTTTATGATTTTAATTTAGGTGAACTTTTACAAAATAGAAATACTACTACTACTACTACTACTACTACTACTAATATTCGTGAAATAAATGCGAAAATAGAAGATAAGATTACTAAATTATTTAATGCTGGTACAATAAAGAAATCTATTATTGAATGCATAAAGAAAGAATTGAAATATTTATATGGTGTAAGTAGTTCTTATAATAATTTGAAAAGTGTAAAAAATGGAAATGATGAAAGGATTGAAAATGCCATTAAAAAATGGGAAAGTATTATGGATAGAAATTATTTTGAAATTGATGATCATAAAAATATTGTAATGAAACCAGATATATATAATGATTATAAACAATATTTAATGGCCAAACATATAAAGTATTATCATGATAAATCATTTGGATCTGATTCAGGAAAAGAGGTAACATCTGAAAAAAAGTTTAATCAATTAGTAGGATCATTAAAAACTTCAAATGAATATAAGTATGGTGATCCTAAATATGAAATAGAAAATGAAATATATGAAAAAGCTAAGAATGAAATTATAAAACAGAGTGAGTTAAATAGGTTGGTTCCATTAAATAGAGCAGATATATTTTTACACGGTCCCCCTGGTACAGGTAAAACGAGTATATGTGTAAATATAGCAGAATATTTTTCTAAATTTGCATTTTGTCCTTTATTTATTGAAATAGATCAATCAACAATGGCAAGTACTGGATTTTCTGGTAGTGAAGAATCAATTGTAAGGATTTTATCTGAAGGGTTTAGAGATGTATATGAGCCAATATTAAATAAAATAAATGAAGATCGAAATGAATTTATAGAAGAGAATCAAGATGATATTTCAAGCGAAATGAAACCAATTACATTTCCTCCGATGTTTATTTTTATTGATGAATTGCCTCGTGTTCTTAAGTTTCATAATGAGCAGGAGGGTGTTAAAAATGAGAATTTTTTTGTTACAACAATCATAAATAATTTAAGAGGTCCTAGAAAAGGGGAAGATGGAAGAGATATAAACTTAATATTACAAATAACAAGTAATGATTTATCTGCAGTTCAAGAAGGGGCAGATGGTTCTGGGGCATTTTATTCAAGAATAAAGCAAGGTACTGTAGAATTGGTGGATGTTTTCAGGGGATTTCCTGGTAAAATATTTTTATTATTAGTGATACAATTAAAAAATATGCAGAAAACATATGGTTATCCGATAGGGATAAATGAAGAGTTTTTAAAGGACTTATATGATATTATAATGAAAGTTCAATATCCGGATAAAGATCATAATAATTTTGAGAAGTGTTTTTTTGAATATGGATGGCCATGGGATAAAAAAAGTAAAAGATTTAATAATCCAAATGATAATGAAAATGAGATATTTTATAATTTAGGGACAACAAAAGTAGAAGAAGAAAATAATCGATGGTATGAGTTTTCTCCACGAGCAATTATGAGTATTATTGATAAAACGGTAAATAAAATAATAGATTTGAAAAATAAAAAACTTACTTTAGATGATGTAATAAGTGAAAAAATAACTACAATAAAATCGGGACTTATAACGTCAATACAGCAAGATGAACAACAATCACCATTGACACAAGAAGATGTTAAAGAGATAAATAAATTATTTTTAGTTATATTTAGATCATTATTAATAGAATCAAGGGTACCAGATGGATCGGCTAAGATATATTATGATGCTCGAAAAATTAAAAATAAATTTGATTAATGTTGTAATTGTGAGAATTAAATATATATTAATAGAATGGTTTGCTCTTTCTGTAAACAAGTTGGTCATAATTATAAAACATGTCCTACAATAAGCGAGGAAGAAAAGGAAAAAAAGATGAAAGAAAATTATGAAAAGAAAAAAAAGATGAAAGAAAAATCTGAAAAGAAAAAAAAGATGAAAGAAAAAACACAATATTTAATAGTAAATAATAGTAATACTGAATTAGTTGTATATTATGGTTGGATAAATAGTAGATATATAAATCGTTATCGTTATTTATCTGTTGGTGAGAGTATAAATATATCTTGTATAAAGATGATTCATACAATCGTAATTCTTCCATTTATAGAGATATGTAATGGAAATCCAAATGCTCCACATGAACTTCAAATGATAGATTGTGAAAGTTATTCTATGATGTTTAATGAAAAGTTGAAAAATTATGATGGAGATACGATACTGATAAATAAGAAATATGATCCACCGAAAACAGAATTAGAAAAATGGAGAGAATGTGCTTTAAAATCTAAATATTTACTTGATGAATTAATAAAAATGGGTGGGATGAAATATGATAATCTTGAACCAATATTAGATATGGTACAAGATATTAATGTTCCAAATTATGATGAAATAGATAAAGAGAGGGCTGGAGTTCCTTCTATATTAACAAATATAACTTGAATGTTAAATAATAAATTATATTATCTATAATAAACATATACATAATGTCAAAAGATTGTATAACTTGTCGCATTTCGGATGATATGAATGAATCAGATGTTCCATTATGGTCTAAAGAAGATAATAATTATTCAATGTATCCTAAGTTTTTCACATGTGATGATGATTATAATATAGATAATAAAGAAAATTTTAAAGAAAAGTTGCCTAAAAAATTAAATAAAGAAAAATATGTAGAAATATCGGTAAATGTAAAAGATATTGATGATAAAACTTGGATTTTTTATTGGGCGGCAAAACCAAGTATAAATATTCATAAAATAAATGGGCCGGTAGATGCTTATAATGATTATAGTAATAGTGGTTTAATAGAAACAGATAATACTGGTTTTGCTAAATTAAAAATATTATGTCCTCAACCTTATAAAGTGGAGGGTAAAACATGGTCTGGACATGTTCATTATACATATATAACAAAGGAAGATGTATGGGAAAATGTACATACAATAAGGGTTGTATGTGATAAATCATTTGAAGATATGTTGAAAATAAGTAAAGAGAAAGATCATATAATAATAAATGTATTATCAGAAAAAGAATATAAAAAATCTAAGATTCCAAACAGCATTAATATACCATACTCAACAGTAAAACATGGAGAATTATCTGAAAAAAAAGATATTATATTAAAAAAGTTAAAAGATGCATTAAAAGATTATTCTAAATTAGAGAAAGCGGTTAAAAAAGATAATATTAAATTGGAAGATATTCCAATTGTAGTTTATTGTGCACATAAAGAATGTGATACAAGTAAATATTTTTTAAATATATTGCAAGAATGTGATATAAATAATGTGTTTGAATATTCCGGAGGAATAAAAGAGTGGAAAAATAAATATACTTTTTTTGATGGAAAAGAATCCGAAGATGAAAAAGAAGAATCGGAAGATAATGAAGAATCAGAAGATAATGAAGAATCGGAAGAAGAAAAAGAAGAATCGGAAGAAGAAAAAGAAGAATCGGAAGATGAAAAAGAAGAATCAGAAGATGATGATGAAGAATCGGAAGATGAAAAAGAGGATGAAGATAAAGATGATAAAGGTGAAGAATATGTAAAAAAATTGAATGGTAAAGAATATTTAGTAGATAAATCTACAAATGAAGTATATGATGAAGATTATGATGTAGTTGGTACTTTAAATGAGAAGGGAGAAATAGTGTTAGATAAAGAAGAAGATGTTATTGAAGAAACAGAATCTTCATCAGAAGAATCAGATGAAGAAAGTTCAGAAGAAGAAGTAGTGGATAATTATATGAAAAAATATAATGATAAAGAATTAAAAAGTAAATCTGTAAATGAATTAAGAGATATATTAGAAAATATATTTGAATATTATGAAAATCGAAAATCAGATAAAAATTTAAAAAAAGATTTGGAAACTTTGATATTAAAATCTCAAAAAATACTTGAAGATAATGAAGAAATTAATTTTTATTGATAAGAAACAAGTAACGGATAAGAACTAATTATTTTATTTTCTTGTTTTCGTATTTTTCTTCTTTTTTGACAAAACTTTTTTCTTAATTCTCTTTCAGTTTTAATTATATTTTTATAATCTGAAGATTTTCTGAATTGTTTTAGTAAATCTTCAGTATCTTTGGCATCTTTTTTAAGAGTAAGCAATTTATTAAAATCTTTTTTAATTTGTAATGGTGAATCTTTTTTATTGGATATTTTCTTTATATTCTTAAGTCTTTGTTGATAAAGATCAGTATTAGAATAAAACCCATATGAAAATACACCACTAGTAGAGTTTGGAATATCATTACAAAGTGGACATGATCTGGCACCATTGCGAAACCATTCTACGATACATTTTGTATGATATTTATGATCACATTGTAAATTATATGTATCTTGATTTTCAGAAATATAATCGAGACATATTACACATTTATTATTGTTATCATTTTCAGACATTATTATTAATATTTATTTTTTTTAAATAATTTTGAACTCGTTTATCTGTGAGATTTAATGAATCTTTAAGATAAGATTGTAATTCAATTAGATTTATATCTTTTTTTATATATTCTTCATGCAATATTTTATTTTTAAAAATAAAGAAAGTTTCTCTTGCTTTAAGATAGTTTTCTTTAAAAGGTTCACATGATTTAAGGTTTGGTTCATTTAAGAGTATGTTTTCGATTGTTTTATGTTTTTGAATAAGTTTAAATGCGGTTTTAGGTCCGATTGAAGGTATCGTTGGACAATAATCACAACCGCATAAGATACATAAATCTATGAATTGTGAAAAAGATATATTGAAATCTACTAATAGTTTCTCTAAACTGAAAATACTAACAACATCATTCCTTTTAATAGATTTATCTATGCAATTCCGAATCATAAATGGAGTGCCACAGGCAAGAGCATCCATATCTTCTGTAACTACATAATCAACTTTTCCAGTACGACAAAGTTCACTTGCGAAAGTTTCTGCTTCACCGTCGGGATGATAATATTGAACATTTAGTTTATCTAATAGTTCTTTTATTTCTTGTACATATTGTGTTGTGATTCTTATTGTTTTTTTTTCCAATTTTATTTTTTCTTCAGTTGATTCTGTATTTTTAAGCAATTCATTTGATTCAATAATTCGATTTTTTCTTTCATTAATAGTTTGTTGTTTAGATTCAGGTGGTTTTCCATCAAATATAAATATAGGTATAATTCCTAATGATAAATATAGAGTTGTTTTATTCAAGATTCCTAATAAATGACTAATAATTTTATTTTCTTTATTTCTTATATAATCTCCTTTATTACGATAATTTGTAAGACTTTTATATATTATAATACTTGAATCAATAGCAATTTTCTTTCCTCTTAATTCATATAGGGCCTTAGTTTGAATAGAGTTAGGAGCATTTGATTTTATCAATTGGGTGAGATTTTTAATACCCATGATTATATTTATAATATAAATAATACTTTTAAATCAAATTTTATTTTGCGTATATTTAAGAATCTTATATTCAATAATAATAATATGTCAGTCGAATTAATAACAGAAAAATTATTAATTTCTTTAAAAGAAGAAATTAATAAAGAAAATAACCAGAGTATAATAAATCAAGATATAATTAAACCATTAATTGAAAAATTATTATATCATGTATATCCATATATAATATATATAGGTTGTATATTTGTTCTTGTAATATTATTAATATTAATTATATTAATATTGAATATTCGTATAAATTATTATAGTTAATATTAAAGAAATAATATATATATATAATTTAATAATAATGAACAGAATAAATAATGAAATCATTGAGTGGATTCGTATTGATGATAAAATAAAAGATTACAATATGAAAATTAAAGAGTTAAAAGAATTAAAAGATCAAAAATATGATAATATTTATGAAATCCTTGAATTAGAGAAAAAAAATATTGAAGATATTCCAAAATATAAGATAGATAAATTAAATACTTTAATATCTTTTAATAAAACCACGAGCTATAGTTCTTTAACTTATCGCTATTTAGAAAAATGTTTGGTAGAATATTTCAAAAATGATACAGAAGTACAAAAAGTAATTGATTACATAAAAGAAAATAGAGAAATAGAAAATAAAATATTAATAAAACGAGATAATATAATGTAATATAATGTAATATATAATGTAATATATAATGTAATATATAATGTAATATATATATATATATGAAATTAAATTATCATTTTGAAAGATTAGCAAAATTATTGATAATATGTATAATATATATTATTTCTTTAATAGTAATATCCCCTGTAGTGGATCATATGTTTGGTAAATTAGATAAGGATGAATCAAATGGATTAATATTAAGTGAAATAATATCTCAGATAATTCTTATAAGTATTATTTGGTATTATTATAGTTTAATATTAAAACAATTTATTAAAGTATATTTGCATGAAAATATTGATGGTCATGAAGTAGTAATAGATGTTGTAACTGCAGTTGGATTAATTGGTTTACAGTACAATATGATACAAAAATTAGAATATATAACACATGAACATCCTTTTAGAGTATTTAAATTTTTAGAAGATCATTAATAATTTAATTTTAAAAAAGATATATATTTTTTGTTTATATTTGATTTAAAAAAATTAATAAATAAATTTGGATTTTTTTCATAATATGTTATTAATTTAGGATCTAAATAATTACTTTTACAGACTGATGGTGTATTATGTAATGATTCAGCTACTTTTTGAATTGACTCTTTAATGGATAGTTTTTGCAGTAAATATTTTATTAAAAGAGTATTAGCCCTCCAAGTTCTAATATTTTTACTTGTATAATCTCCAAATTGTTGAAGATAATTATTAATATCATTTGAACTTATTTTTCTGGTAGATAATGAATCTTTAAATGAAAATATATGTTGATTTAGTCTTTTATTTTTTTTAAAATCTTTAATATTTTTAATAGTTTGTTTATGAGTTAATTTACATTTATTTACTACATTTTTTTTTCCATTAAATTTGATCATAATATTATTTTTATTAAAAGTAAGATGTTTAATTTTAAGGGTTGTAACCCCATATGATTTATTTTCTTTTTCATATATTTGATTACCAACTCTAAAATTACAATCTATTATTATACGAATTATTGTAGAAATATGCTTTAATTTAAGATCTTCACACTGTTTTGAATCATGATTAATTTGTTTAATTATTTTAGGGTAAATCTTTCCTAAGTTTATTAATTTACAAAACTTTTTATTTGAATTTTTCTTTATGATTCTTTTATGATAAATATATTGTTTTCTATGCTTATTATCTTCACCAATTGCCAGAACTTTTGATTTAGGATTTAAACTAATTTTAACATTATCATAAGCAGGTGGAATATAAATAGATGGAATTAAAGATAATGCTTTCTTATTTGAAATTATATTATTATTTTTATCATAATATTGATATTGATATTTATTATTTTTTTGTGATATAATTTTTCGAATAATATATTCTTTCATATAATTTATCAATTATTTTTTATAAATCTTAACTCCCTTTTTACCATTTTTTTTTGTAATATATTCACCTATTTTTTCTTTAGTATTAATTGAGTATATATACTGAGGTTCTTCATCATCAATAATATAATAATCTTTCTTTCTATATGTAATAATTGTATACATATCATCATCATCATCTGATAAAGGTTCTGTATCATCTGTATTATTTCCATCCTTCTCTTCATCCTTCTCTTCACCCTTCTCTTCATCCTTCTCTTCATCCTTCTCTCCATCCTTATTTTCACCCTTCTCTTCAATTGTTTCTTGTAAATATTTTTGAATATTATTTATTTTTTGTTCGATAGTATTTGGATCTTTTTTCCCTTTTTTTTTAAGAGATTGAATAGTTGTTTCAAGTCTTTGAATGATAGAATCTTTATTTTCTAATTCTTTTGCTTGATTTCGAATAATATCAAATCTTTGCGTTTCATCAGATTCTTCTTGTAGTTCTTGTATTTTTTTTTGAGAATTATTAATAATATCTTCATATTCATGAGATTGTTTTCTAAGATTTTTATTTTCAGTTTCAATTTTTGAAATATATGAATCTTTTTCTTTTATAGTAGATATATATGAATCAATTTCATTTTGCTTATCTTGTATAGAAAGATTAAAATCAGATAATTGTTGTGTATAATTTGAAGATTGTTGATTATATTCTAAAATTATATTTTGAAGAATAGAATCTAATTGTTGTTTATAATCTATAATATTACAATTCATAATATAATTAATATATCAAAGATAATTTTAAATATATTATATTATTAGATGTATGAACAATATTATTGCGCTCCAAATATGAATAATGGAATATCATGTTATGGAATAGATGAATTAAAAAAGATAGGGATATCTATCAATAAATCTAAACCACAATCAATACGTATTTCAAATGATCATAGAGATCTTCAAAGACAAATATCTGATTATGTTTCTCAAAATAGCAGTTGTGATTCTGAAACATGTTGGAAAGATTTAGAAGCTATATCAAGATCAGTGAATCATAGAGATAATTTCAAACCTGAATATCCTGAAAAATGGTTAGGTAAAAAACATCAACTTTCAACCAGCAATATTAATGATGTTTTAAAACAATATGAAAAAAAACATAAACATTTTAAATATTATGGAGCATTACCGATTGATTTTGATTTAAAAGAAAATGATTCATGTGTTGTAAGTGATATATGTAATATGAGTTTAGATAAATTAATGAATGATGGTATTACTGATTTAGGGATCATATTTAATACAGATCCACATACTCGTGGAGGAGAACATTGGATGTCAATGTATGTAGATATAGATGGAAGTAATTTTCATGCGGAAGAAAAAGTGCCTGGCATATATTTTTTTGATTCATATGGATATAAACCTTGTAAAAGAGTTTCCGCTTTAATTGATAGAATTACAGATCAAGGTAAAAAATGTAAAGTTAAATTTAAAAGATTTCATAATGATCATAAATATCAAAAAGGAGATTATCATTGTGGTGTATATTCAATACATTTCATAGTTGAGATGTTAAAAAATAAATCTTTCAGAGATTATTTAAATAAAAAAATATTAAAAGATGCTTTAATAGATTCTTTAAAATATCAATATTATATTCATCCTTCAAAAATAAAGAAAACTCGTAGATTAAAAAGAAGGAAACATGAATTAAAAGGTGGGAGTACCAAATCGAAAGCACCTTCTAAAGAACAACTGGATGAGTGGGATAAGAAATATGGAAAAGGAAAAGTTCAAAAGGAAGCAAAAGAGTTGATGATTCCATTAATGAAAGAATGGCGAGGACAAAATCCAACTGGAACGATAGAAGAATGGTGGAAAACTGTAGCGCCTACATGTACTGAAGGAGGAAAGGGAAAAAAATCTAAAATGCATCCTGATTATGAAACATGGTGGATAGAAATGGAGGATGAATATTCATAAATATGTTAAACTGAGAGAATTAATAGATAAAAATGATTAACCATAAAATTAATATATGATATATAAATATATGGCATTATTTGAAGATAATAATATGATAAGTGTAATTGTATTAGTAATGTTAATTTGTGGATTAATAGGATATATTGTATATTTATTAAATCAGCAGGTTAAATTATCATCAGAATTAGAGGTAGTTGTAAATAAATTGGATGCAGATGTAAATACAGAAATGAAAACAATTGAAGATCAAATATCTACAATTAATGCTGAAATTAGTAAAATGGAGAAGCAATGTCCTAAATGTCCTGATGTATCTGTAAATGTGGATGAAATAACTGATAACATAACTAAAAAAATGAAACCAAATGATGATGGGACATGTCCTCCTTGTGTATGTGATAAAATAGATGAAAATAAATTATATAATCATATAGAAAATCAAAAAACAACGTGTCCAAATTTGGAAGAAATAGTTCGTGGTGTGTTTCCAGGTAGAGGTACTCCAGGATTTACTGTATACGGTGAATATTATCCATTAGATGATACAAGAGCATTTAATGTTGAACCGGCATACAGCCAAACATTAAATGAAGTGTCAAGTAATATGGGTAGTTATGAATCAACTGTTCCTGAAGTTGGATCTAATTTAGAGACAAGATCTACAGTACCATTAACTTCAAGCAAAGCTCCATTTGATACAGCAGATAATCAAAGATTAGCTGAAAGGTCATTAGTATCCGAAGATATAGTTCCAACGAGGGTATCTGGTACAACTGATACAACTGATATGGATGAAACTAATGAAGAAATGAATAATGATGAAAATCCATAAATTATTATATTTCATAATTATATGACAGTTTACGATGATATTTCTAATCCTTTATTTTTAATATCTGCAGGTAGTTTATTTCTTTTTTCAATCATAATGATTTTCTTACATTATTATGCTGGAAGATCATTTTATAAGAAATTGATTGAATATTTGTTAATTTTAATTACTAATATGGTAAGTATTTATATAGGATATTTAAGTCCTACAATGAGTATATATACTATAGCATTATATGTTATATTTTGTGTAATAATACCATTTAGTATTTTATATTATATATTAGATCAAACATGGTATCATCAAATCTATTCAAGGACGACTGCAACAAGTAATTGGTTAGATAAGGTAAATAAATCATCTGGAAGAGATAGTGAAATAATGAACAGACAGAAACTTTCAGAAGAAAATAGAAGAAGAGAATTAGATGAAGAAATATAGGTTTAAAGAAAATAAATAAAATAAAAGTATTGAATAATGTCATTATATGATAAATATCATTCAGAATATAATAAAAATTATATGTATAACTTAATAAAAAATGTATGTAATTCAGAATTAAATATAAATATTGAAGATAGGAAAGATTATGAAGAATATTATGATGAACAATATCCTATAATATTTGAAGAAACTAAAAGTGAAGAAATAACAGATATAAATAAAGAATTACTTGATAAAATGGTAAGTATTATTATGAATGATAATAAAAGAGATAAACAAACTAAAAAGAAATATATTTATTCTTCATATGATAGAATTGATTTAATAAATCAATCATGTTATAATTTTAAAATAGATCATAAATGCGATGATATAAAAATATCTACTATAATAATTCCTGAATTAAATGAATCAATTATAAATCCTTTACAAAATATCAATATTAATAATAAAGAATATATTTATACATTATCAAATAGTAAAAATATAAATAAAATAGAGTATTATTATTTCAAAAATAATGAAATTATTCCAAAAAATGATTTATTAGAAATAAAAATTAAGAATGATTTTCAAGATATAAATGATATAATTAAAGTAGAAAAATTGACGATAAATGATGATTATATATATATTCTTTTAAATAAAGATATATCTAATTTATTAGAAGTAAAAGATAAGATATCATTTGTGAGTGAAAATAAATTAATAAAAAATATATTTACTATAATTAAAAAAGATAAAAAATATATTATAGTAAATAAGAAAGATATAATTTTTAATGAAGATGAATTATATATATTGATTTTAAAAAATCAAGTAAGACTATTAATAGAATAGATTTTTTCTTTATGAATAATGATAGGTTTTTCATCATTAATAACAAAACCATTTTGTTCAAAATCTTTATATAAAAATAATCTTTTAAGTTTATTTTCAGTTTTAGGCATATAAAAAAGAGTTTCATTTGGATTATATTTTATTGAATAACCGAGAAGTTCTGATTTATGAAATAATTTATCTAAAGATGGAAATGATTTTTCATTTATTTGAGAAAATATTTCATCGATATCTAAGAATGTATATATATCTTGATAAACAGAGAAATATTTTCCTAATTCATCATTAAGTTCATGTGTTTTATCAATATAATTAAATATCATATATTGTTGAGGATAAATATCACATAATCTTTTTCCTTGATCTCTTAAATATCTTGGATCTATTTTAGTTACATCTTTTTCTATTTCATAATAAATATATATTGTTTGATAATTCTCAACGGCGGAAACTACATATATTTTATCAGATACTTTAAATAAAAATGATAATTCTAATTGTTTATTATCAATGAGTTCTAATTGTTGATAAGAAATACCTGGAAAATATGCAATTTCGTTAATCATATTTTGTGAAAATCTTAAACATTTTTCATTTAAGGACTTAGTATCTCTTGTATGTTGTATACAATCAAGTGATGATTCTTTAATGATATCATTAATTTCTTCTGATACTTTATATTTAGATTCCATGATTTGAAATATTTTTTCATCGGATGAGTAATTATTTGTATCAATATTTAATTTTATAATATCATCTAATAGTGTTTTTAATGTAGAATATTTACTACTAATTATATCTGTAATAAACTTGTCTCCGGTTGAATTAATTTCAGGTAAATCCCAATTATCAAGAGATCTAATATAATTATAAACATCTTCATAGTTATTACCTCGTGGTAAAGTAGTTAAATATAAATATTGTTCAACGTTTCTTTTTTCAAGTGGAAGCCATGGATAATCAATATCCCCTTCTCTTCCAGTATGTGATTTCATTCTTTTAGCCCTTCCAAAAACTTGATTAATTCTTATAAAGTTCCAATATGGTTCAAGAATATGAACTTGTCTTACACAAAATAATGATATACCTTCAGCTCCAGCTCCAGATATAATCATAATTTGAATAAACTCTCCATATTTATTTTTAGGATCATTAAAGGCTTCTTTATTTATTCTTCTTTCTTCTGGTCCTTCTTCACCGGTTATAAATGTATATCTTTTTTGTTTAGTATATGGTTTATTTGGATCATATTTTTCATAACCATTTGATTTTAATACGAGTTCAAATGCTTCTGCTCCTGCATCTGCTCGAAAATCGCTATAAAAAAGAACTTTACCGGTGGGAGTTCCATTTTTAATAAATCTTTGAATATTTTGATAAATAGAATATAATTTAGGTGAGTATTTGTTTAATTGTTGTTTATAATTTAAAGTATTATTACTTAATAAATAATCATATACTTTGATTTTTTCAATATTTCGAGTGTCATCTGAATCTTTTTTAAATCTTCTGAAATCATCATCATCATAAATCATATTACAATCTCTTCTGGTATATATATGATAATGATATATATCTGAATCATTATTTTTGAACTTTTTAAATTTATCTAATCTTTGTTCATATTTATATCCATCTAAATATTTTGTGAATTGTTTTTCACCTATTGGACATTCAACAATATTAATATCTTTACTGATTTCATAAGATTTATAATTTTCAGATATTATATGAGGCTTTACAATACTGGGCATATGAATGATAGCAGAACGGTCAATGGGATAA
>CEUR01082030.1_pt1 | contig 14662 bp, 17 predicted proteins | sample 356411 | NCBI WGS metagenome assembly CEUR01 (sample SAMEA2622715, study PRJEB7988) | marine metagenome | biome: marine biome (ENVO:00000447); feature: surface water layer (ENVO:00002042); material: "saline water (ENVO:00002010), including plankton (ENVO:xxxxxxxx)" | depth 5 m
GTACCCCTGCCTATCCTCTATACTAGACTTCGACCATGAAGGAAATGCGGCTCTAGCTGCCGAAATGGCCGCATTCACATCTCCTTCCGTACCAACTGGAACAGAGCCAATGATTTGTTCATTTGCTGGGTTGATGACCTCAATTTTTCCATCCCCCCCTGCAGGAACCCACTTTCCATCAATGTATATGGCATCTCGCGTAATCATATACTTCCCACTGAGGTCTGACTTATCACCTTCATGGAGTTCAATAATGAGTGCCCCTTTCGGTTGCTATGCCCTTTACCGTCGAAAGGCATGATGGAGGCGTCGCAGTTGTCCACATGTCAGAAGAAGCTTCCAGGAATACCTTCAATCCAGAAAATTTTGACCCCATAAGGAACAAATTGATGTCATTGATGGAAGATCCTTCATGCAAATCAGTGGTTTTAACGGGTTCTGGAAAATTCTTCAGCGCAGGAGGGCCGGTAGACGAATTTGCCGATGCCATAAATGAGGGAACTATTGTTGACATGGTTAGTGAGATGACCAAATCACTGCACTCATTAATCCTAAAAATAAGGGCCTCCGATACTGTTTTTGTTTCTGCAATCAACGGGGCCGCTGCCGGGGGCGGTCTCGGCCTAGCGTTATCTACTGACTACAGAATATGTTCTGATAAAGCAAAGATAGCAGCCGCATTTTTCGCACTAGGGGCATCTCCTGATGGAGGAACCACATGGCTATTGCCAAGACTAGTAGGGAGCCAAAGGGCCAGGAAGTTCTTCTTCGGAAATGAGGTATGGTCAGCCAACGATTCTCTAGAGGCTGGAGCAGTGGATGAAGTAACTCAATCAGAAACACTAATTTCGAGATCCATTGAAGTGGCTAAGGATTGGGGAAGATGGTCGGTAAACAGCCGTAGGTCAACCAAGCAGTTGATTGATGCTTCGACATCTACGTTCTTGGAAACCCAATTAGAATTTGAGAGGGCGTTGATGATTTCTTCAACCCAATCCAATGATTTTCTTGAGGGAGTCACAGCATTCATGGAGAAAAGAGAGCCTCGATTCTCCGGAGGAAGTGAGGATGAATAGGCGCTTGATAATTCTCCGACACGCGAACAGTAGTAGGGACGACCCCAATTTAAGTGATCATGACAGACCATTGGATGAGATAGGGCTACGAGATTCACCGATTATCGCCGGAGAAATCATTCAAAGGAGTTGGAAGCCAGACCATATCTTTGTCAGTAGCTCTTTGAGAACACTACAGACTTTGGAGAATATGGGCCCTCAATTCTCAGAGATACCAAAATCCATCAATGGAGAACTATACCAAGCCTCCCTTCCAACATTGCTTTCCATGGTGGATAGAATCGACGAGGGGCGCACTGAAATGATAATCGGACACAATCCTAGTTGCGAGATGTTACTGGAGTCTATGACGGGCAATCTTGAGATGCTACCGACATGCTCAGCATCACTAATTTCTATGGTGGGAGGAAAATGGATTCTTGATGATATTATCAGACCATAAGAAGTCAACGGCCATTCCACGAAAGAGCCTCAGTGAAGAAATACACCAACCTTCCTTGGTATTCTGGATTCTCCCAAACTGCGTCCACGTGACCAGAATCCCCAATCATCCATAGCGTCACGTTCGCATTCGAAGCAAGAGCTTTATCATAGAACATCTGAGAATGGAGGGGGGAAATTCTCCCATCATCTTCGCCATGCGCAAGATACATTGGCCTTTCTCCCGCCTTGGATGCAGCGGTTATTGGTGGCACCTCATTGGGATTAATCCCGATAATTCTCTCTCCCATTGCGATAGCAGGTGATGCCAGCATCTTTGGATACCCAAGTCTCTCTAGCTCATTCTCAACTAACATTGGAAAGTCGATGATCGCACTATCCAACCACATAGCTTGTATCTCGGATTCTCCGAATGCCAATGCTGCTGTAAGTGCTCCAGTAGATATCCCAAGTAATCCTATAGAAGAAGAAGGGTAGGATTTTTCTTCCAACAGCCAATCATATGCGCCTAATACATCCAGATATTCCTTCTGACCTAGGTACATATAGTCAGAAACATTTTGACTAGCTCCATGATTTCTGAGGTCAACCATTAGAGTATTGATCCCTCCATCAGCTAGGTAACTAGCAGTAAGTAGAACTTCTGGTTTGCACTTTCCGTTCAGATATCCCCCATGTACCAAAATTACGACCGGAGCAGACTCATCTACCTCTGAGTACCACGCTGCAATATCCAAACCATCCCGGCTACTGAAACTGATATTTTCGTAAGAATCAAACTGCCACGGTGATGCATCGAAATCCTTCCTAATTGAGATCCGGTTTTCTGAATCCGGCCAAGGCTCGAAGGACTCCCAATCATCATCCACAGTCCAATTAGTTGGAGTGTTAGACTCCCAAATTCCACACCCGTGAGGTGAGGTCAAAGCCTGCATTGCGATTACGTGCCCCAAGCCGAACCAAATAGTTGGTACGAGCAGCAGTACTACGGCAGTTGAAATGGAGAAAACCTTCTTCCTTCGACTAATCGAGCCCCAATACTCCCTCGCCCCAGCCATGGCCCCAGAACACAGCCATCATTGATGACTATTGCTGTAAATGGTATATCGACCGATGAGCACTTCAACCAAAGTCTACACGGAGTACTGTGGCGAGAGAGCTAATCCGTCTGGAAGACGTGCACAGGGCGTTTGGACCTCTGACAATTCTAGAAGGAATCAATCTTAGAATAGATGAGGGAGATAGGATTGGAGTTGTTGGACATAATGGAGCTGGAAAGACTACACTACTGCGTACGATTAGTAATCGAGATCAGGACATGGGCGACATAACGTATGCCGCTGGACTAAGGTTGGCTTTCCTGACTCAAATTCGAGATATAGTGGAGGAAGCTACCCTCGGTGAGGAGCTAAACCGCAGAGGGAGGCAGTTTCAGGAGTTAGAGGATGAGATCTCAAAAATAGAGGGCATGATGGCAGACCCCGGATTCTATGATGGTGAATGGCAAAGTGCAATGGATAGGTATCAGGAGCTCCAGAGTCTGATGGCAAGATCCGGAGGAGGGGATGTAGCCGGACACGCACAAGAAATTCTGAAGGCACTTGATCTAGCTCATCATTCGATAGACATCCCCCTCTCATCATTATCTGGAGGAGAGAGAGCAAAGGTGGCATTGGCCAGACAGTTGGTAGGACTCAGAGAAATAGACGTATTTTTCCTAGACGAACCAACAAATCATTTAGATTTCCAGACATTGGATTGGTTGGAAAGGTTTCTGAATACATTCGAAGGAGCTCTATTGATAGTCAGCCATGATAGATACTTCCTTGACCGAGTATGCAACAACATAGTAGAGGTCCAAGATGCCCATTTGAAGGGATACAGTGGGAACTACACCTCCTTCTTGCATCAGAAGGAACTATTTCTACAGACACTACAAGATAGGATTGAGAAGACACAGAAAGAAGTCAAGAGGCTACTTGGAGCAATGCAGTCTATGAAAAGGGCCAATAAATACGACAAGTCTGTATCTCAGAAGCATGTCATGATTTCAAGAGCCCAAAGGGAATTAAAATGGCTAAAGACGCTCAAGCCCCGTCAGAGGCAGTCTCTAAAATTTAACTTAAAATCAATAGAAAAGAGCAGTCTGGAGGTCTTGGATTTTCATAATGCTAAATTCTCGTTTCAAGATTTGAATAGACCGATTATAAATGGGCTAGAAGTCGGGATAAGAAGAGGTCAGAAAATCGGTATAGTAGGGCCAAATGGTGCTGGAAAGACTACTCTTTTGAGATTAATTACGGGAGAAATTCAACTTGACTCCGGTTCGATTGACATTAGACCCGGTGTCCAAATTGGTTATTTCCATCAAGATCACAGATCACTGGATTTCAAATTAAATCCAGTTGAACAGGTTAAAGCCCTAAGGCCAAGAATGGATTATGGAGAAATTCGGGCACTTCTGGGAAGGTTTCAATTCACCAAAGATATGGTGAAGGTTCCATTGGGAAAACTCAGTGGAGGAGAGAGAGCGAGGATCGCACTTCTGGAACTGTTATTGGGGGAGAACAACATGCTCCTCTTGGATGAGCCAACAAATCACCTCGATACAGATGCAAAGGAAGCATTGGAAGAGACTCTCCAGGATTATGAAGGAGCTATAATAACAGTCAGTCATGATAGATATTTCCTGGACAAAATTTGTGATACAATTTGGGAGTTACCAGGAGATGGGAGTCTATGGGTGTGGCCGGGCAATTACTCAGACTATATCCAAAGAAAGAGCCAGCAATAAAGAGAATCCCGCTGCGTCATTCAGGCTCATCTTCCTATGTTTACTCTATTCTATAACTGCCTATACTAAATAGAGTACCTACAGGGGTCGGTTTGTAGGGTTCTCAGTGGTTCGATTCTCAGACTTAGGAATCAAGTCAAGCTTGGTCGAATCGCTTTCTAATGAGGGCATCATAGAGCCCTTCGAAGTCCAAATTGAAGCCATACCAAGTGCGCTTGAGGGTAGAGACATATGTTGTAGGGCCCCAACTGGCTCAGGGAAGACTCTGGCTTTTGGCCTCCCTCTAATCTCAATGGCAAAACCTGCTTCATCTAAACGCCCCACTGCTCTCATATTAACTCCAACCAGGGAGCTAGCAGAACAGATAAGGAACGTTCTGGATCCGTTGGCTTGGAGCTATTCTAAAATGAAAGTTCTTTCAATTTATGGGGGTTCATCGTATGGGAGGCAGATCAGGGCCCTAGAAAAGGGAGTAGAGATTATAGTGGCATGTCCTGGGAGACTCCTGGACCTAATTGATAGAGGAGCTCTGATATTGGATGAAATCGATATTTTAGTTTTAGATGAAGCTGATAGGATGGCAGACATGGGATTCATGGAGCCGGTATGCAGGATTATCGACAAGTGTGCGAGTAATCCTCAGGTGATTCTTTTCAGTGCGACACTAGATCGTGACGTCTCCAGACTAGTGAGGACGTACCAAAATGATCCTGTAAAGATTGAGGTAGGCCCTGAGGAAGTCAGTATGGAGACTATGGACCATAAGTTCTGGAATATCAAGCCCCATAAAAAAACCGAGATAGCGGTAAAATCAGTCAGAAGATCGGGTAGGAGTATCATCTTCTGCAGAACCAGGGCTGGGGTAGATAGGCTTAGTGAGGAAATGAAGCTAGAAAGTGTGCCCATCTCGTCCTTACATGGTGGCTTGAATCAGAAACAAAGAGATCGAGCCATGAATAAATTCAGTAGTGGAAGGAGTATGGTTCTCATCGCTACAGACGTGGCAGCACGGGGAATTGATGTTGATGGCATCAATTGTGTGATTCATTATGATCCGCCCGATGATGGAAAGGTGTACAAGCACAGAAGTGGCAGAACTGCTAGGGCTGGGAATAGTGGTACAGTAATATCATTTGTAAGGAAAAATGAACAGAGGACTTACAATAGAATTCAGAGAGAGGTGGGGATAAGGAAAAGATTCACGGACCCCAATCCCGGGGAACTCAAGAAAAATAAATTTGATCTAGTTCCCTCTAGAGATGGTAAGACGGGTGGGGGTCAGAAGGCTAGAAAACCGAGGTCCAGGAGGGGGCGCTCCAGGAATTCCAGAAGAGTCAGGGATAGAAAATCATCAGGTACCGAGAAAAATAAGCCTCATCGAAACAAGAAGAATCGAAGGCGAGGAAGAGGGACAAAGAAGCGTAAGGCAGATGCCAGACCCTAGAAATTAACCGAGTCGCTAAATTACCAGTTTCTTCTCTCGACCCACAGGCGGACATGGTCTAGTGGTTATGACAGCAGGTTCCCAACCTGCTAACCCGGGTTCGACTCCCGGTGTTCGCACCACCTTGAGCTTCAATCATCCTTAGTCTTATCACACCAAAGATTAACGATAGAATGCAGACGAGTGCAGCCAAATTCGCTACAATTATTGAAAACGAGCTAATCAGTATCCCATAAATGAGCCAGAGTATAAGTGCAGTAGAGACAAGAAAGAATGTTGGGAGAGAAATCCCCTCATGCAAACCCTCTATCCAGACTTCTTTAATCTGGGGAATCCAAGCAATTACTCCCAGCGTCCCGGCAATCAAACCAATTATCTCTATAAAAGCGCCTTGCATGGATATCGCTCACAAATCATCTCTCTCAGACTTTCCCTCATTTGTCCAGACGTATATCCCTCTGCCCGTCTTTCTGCCTAAGTCCCCTGATTCTACGAGCGAGTCCAGTAAAGGATGAGGAAGGTATGATGGGTCCTCAAATGACTCCGCCAAGTTCCTCAATATGTCCCTTCTGACGTCCAGCCCAACCAAATCCGAAAGCTCGAGCGGGCCCATTGGATGTCTGTATCCGAGCTTCATCGCAGTGTCGATATCACCAGCACTGGCTACGCCTTCCGCAAGCATCCTAATTGCCTCATTACCAAGAACCACCCCTAGTCGGCTGGTAGCAAAACCGGGGATGTCTCCAACAATGATCGTAGTCTTCCCCATTGCCCCTCCGATTTCTTTGGCCTTCTGCAGAGTCTCTCTAGACACTGAATCGTGTTCAATAATTTCTAAGAGCTCCATGAGAGGTACTGGATTGAAGAAGTGCATCCCCACAACTCTCTCAGGACATTCGGTGGCAGAGGCGATTTCAGAAATTCTAAGACCGGATGTATTTGTAGCCAGGATTGCATCTTCCGGAGCGTATCTTTCAATTTCTCTGAAAATTCTCCTCTTTAGATCAATCTTTTCAGGAACAGCCTCAATTACTAAATCTACTCCCTCAAGTGCCTCTTCCAGATTCTCAGATCTGTGCAAGTTTTTTGACCAGGACTTTACCTCATCCTCCGAATTTTTCCCTCTTGAAATCCCCTTCATCCAGAACTCATTAATCGTCGAGAAACCCCTGTCTAAAGAATCACTGAATGCATCATAGAGTTTGGTCTCCCATCCTGTCTGAGCGCAAACTTGTGCAATTCCAGAGCCCATAGTTCCGGCGCCAATAACAGCAACTTTGCGTACGACCACGTCGCTACGAGGAGTGCCCATGAAATAAGGCGTACTCAAGCTTCCCGCCCATATGCAGCGAGTGCCGACTGAAACAGCCTCTGCCGAGGGACATCATGCTCTAGGAAGCATGTGAAAGGGGCAACGTCCTTCAGAAGCTCGATTGCGGAAACATAAGCGCCGTAAATGAACGGATCGGCCTGCTCTACCGACGGTATCATTATTCCCAGCTTTTCCAGCCCCTTTCGGGTATCCTCATCCCATATTGAGTATGTATGATGAGTGAAGTGTAAGTAAGCTGACAATCTGTAGATGTCGGATTTCGCGTTATCAGTCAGACTTTCAATCAGCAGTGTATCAGGATATCTGATGGCGTAAAGAGAGAGCATTACCTCTCTTTGAGTCTCTTCCCTCCACATCCTCTTGGGAAGCCCCATCCATTCATCGATTTGATCAAGCATCTCAACGGTGTAAGGCCTCTTGACAGTGTAAAGGAGATTCTCATAGGTTTCTGAGTCCTGATTTTCTGAGTGATGGTGTTCATGGAAGTAATCAGTAAGGTGCTCAAAAAAGTGAGCACATTTGTCCTTGTCGAAAACTGATAATGAATGAAACTGCATAGTTATCACCTATCCTTTCCACTCACGGTATTGAATCCACTCTTGCTTCATGTATTCGTTAACTAGCTTATCCTCGTCCTCATCGGTTGGTAAAACACTGGATAGATAATCCTCGTACTCATCATCCGTTCCTTCGAATAAATCCCCATGGACTGTGTAATTCGTCCCTGCATACTTTCCTATGCCCCTCTTGAATCTGTCAGAAGGTATGTAGAGCTCAGGCTCGCCCTCTTTCCTGGACTTGCTTATCCTCACCATTTCCTTCCTCAGCTCTTCGAAGTATAGCTCTCTGCTGGCCTCATTCAGGTGCTCTCTGTCTGCGTCCAAATCCGATTCTCTCTCGTCGTATCTTCCCTTGATTCCGTAAACATATGCCCATTGGGCACTAGTTGAATCGTCAGTGCCAAAGAGATCTAAACCAGTGCTCACCCACTTGTTGATGTATTTCTGAAGAAATGCTATGGGAATCACTCCCTGTTTGACAATCCTTCTGAGCCCATTAGCTCCAGTCCCTAGGTGAAACGACTCTTCCTTCAGCATAGGGCCCATACTAGCGGCCAACGGTTTGAATGAAGAGGTACTAAGCATCTTGAGCTGATACTTCCCATCTCTATCAATGAAGTGTGTGAAGCAGAAGAAATCCAGCCAGTGATCGATAGGTTCATTGAATGACCCCAGAATTCTAGTCCCCTCCTGCGCATTTCTTTCCAACAACTTTGACGCCTCTCTAACACCTTGCTCACCAAAGAAAGTACACAGAAGATACGCCATCTGCCAGCCATGACGCTGTTCTTCACACATTATTCTGAGGGCAGATTTTCTGTCGTATTCCGTGGGAGCAGAAGCCAGTAAGTGGTTTTGTTGCTCCACACTAGCGAACTCAGTATCGCCTTGCACGCTTACCATGTTAATTATCGCATCCATGATGTTCTGTTGTGGAATTTGCATTCTTCGATTCCACTTTGGCATCCCTTGGAAGTCTCCAAACTCAATCTCATTTCCTGCGGTATCCCAGTCAAACTTGATGTCAAACCTGTAGTCCCCCAGCCATGATGGATCGAAACCTATTCTGGTCTGCCATTCACTGAAGTCGTTAATCCAAGATTCGAAGTTTTGACTGTAACTCTCTACTATCTCAGTATCTGCCATACCCTTCGCTGGAGTAACAGGTATATCAAACGACGTATCAGAAAATCCGCCAAAATAAAACTAGTTTCCTTCGAATCTGGGAGTTTTCGTCTCCACATACGCTTTAATTCCCTCTTTGGCATCTTTAGACTGAAACAGATCGGATTGCAGTTCTCTTTCTAAAGCGAGATGATATTCTAGGGGGATTTCTAGCCCACTTTGTACGCTCCTCTTGATATTCCCTATGGCCTTAGCAGCCGCGAATGGTAGTGTAAATCGACCGGAATAATCCAGAACATCCTGACGGAACTCTTCCAAACTCATCGAATCATATATGTCGTGCACAAGATCCATCTCACGTGACTCTTCAAATGAGAACTTCCTGCCAGTTACCATTATTTCCATTGCCTTGGCTTTCCCCACGAGCCTTGACAAGCGCGCGGTTCCACCTGTTCCAGCAAGAACACCGAGTGCTACTTCTGGAAGGCCCACCTGGAAATTACCCTTTCTGGCCACTCTAATGTCCGCCGCCATGGCAATCTCCAATCCGCCTCCTACTGTGTGCCCGTTCAACGCCGCGATGACCAGTTTGGGAGTCTGTTCCAAGCGTGATAGGGTTTCGTTAGCATGCAGGCAGAAGAAGTACTTGTATCTTGGAGAAAGCTTGTTTAGGTACTTGATACTAGCACCTGCAGAGAAAAACTTCTCCCCATGGCCAGTGATTAGGATCACTGAAACACTATCATCAAACCTTGCACTCAATATTGCATCATCAATATCGTGCCACATCTCTCGGGTATACGTATTCACTGATGTTTTTCCCTCAGTCAAGGGCTCACCTGCTGAGTCTGAGCACAGCTCTATGATTGCTATTCCGTTCTCGGTTACTCCGTAGTTAACTAGATTGTTCTTCATTGGCTTTAGCTCGGGCCATGACGTCATGGCCATTCCACCGGGGATGGCCATATCAATCAAACGGACGAGCCCACAGTATCAAACATCGCTGTCTGGGAACGATACTGCTCCACCAGATTTCTTGACAATCTTCCATTGCTCAGAAATTTCCAGAGCTCTATCACTTTCTTCCCAAGAGTCCCTGCGAAGAGATTTTCTGAATGGCATTCTCGTGACCATCCTTCCATCGGCTAACTTCTTCCTCCTCAGCATTGCGAGTTTCGTTACAGGCCAGAGCATCCTCCTGAATATCCCAGGAGTGTATACCCATCGCATGAACTCGAGCCCATCTCCCTTCTTCCGTTGGTCTCTCATCCAATAACGGGCGACCATTTTGAATCCATTATCCCCTATTCGATTCATCAAAAATCTATTGGTGGCGCTTATCTTGATTAGTGGCACTAGGTTTTTTCTTACCTCAGACTCATAATCTCCCTCCCCCAGAATAGACTTAGCCGCCAGAACCCCGCTGGTAATTGCATACCTCATCCCAAAACCCCACATGAAGTCCTGAAGCCCCCCTGCCTCGCCAACGTAGTATCTGCCGTCATGGTAATATTTGTCAGGTAGAGAAAAATCGCCTTTCCCACCGACCCTTTTTATGGGTCTACGATTTAATTCATAGTGACTCTCGTACCAAGCAATTGTCTCATTCAGATATCTCCCACTCTTCTTCTGTTTTCTCCAGAGGCAAGTACAAATCAAGCCAATCCCATCGATAACGATTAGATATGAATAAGCACCCGGGGCCAGCTTGTCATTTAGTTGGAATGAAACATGGTTGGGATGGTCAGTGTGAAAGATCTCTCCAAATGCCACGGCGCTGGAATCCTTCGGACCGGCGGCTATAATTTGGCATTCTTCCGGCTTCCTCTTTGACCTGTAGTGAATAGTCGCTCCAGCCTCAATTGCCATTCTCTTGAATCCCTGGTCTATACAATGCTCATCCGTTCCCCTTTCTACTACTCTGAAGGCCACACCATCCGTGATAGGTTGGGTAATCTCATCATCCGGATGGATCAGGTCGACCACGCTGAACGCGTCAGATTTGAATGAGTCAGGATCTAGGCCCCACTCCCTCATCTCATCGAAGAAATCTTTACTGCCAGTCCAATTTTCCAACCCTTGGAAATCGCCATCAAACCTTGCACCGCTATCACTCCTAATTTCATGGACATGCACATCATAGCCATTTTTTGATAGAATAATTGCGGCCGATAGGCCAGAGAGGCCAGCCCCGAGAATGTGTATCGGCTCACTTTTCACGAATATCCGACTGAAGTCATACGCTTCAACAGTTGGGTTCCATCCGGCGAATTCAAGTCATATATGGTAATGCGGTTCTGTGTCAGTCCATGTTTCGGTGGAGCCAGAGACTCTTGACCCTGACTACCTGAAATCCAAATTGGATGTTGATGGGTGTGGAAGTATAGTGTCATTCGTCGGGATAACTAGAGGATCGGAGGAAGGCTCAGAGGTCAAGAGACTAGAATTTGACTCTTGGGAAGGGCAGCTACCCGTGGTTCTGGAAAGTATCGCAATGGGGGCTATAGACGAATTTGGAGTATCTTCGGTGGTAATTGCCCACCGAATCGGGACAGTCCTACCAACAGAACCAATAGTATGTATCCACGTTTCATCACCGCACAGATCTGAGGGATTCAGAGCATGTTCTAGAATAATTGATGAGCTGAAAATTCAAGCGCCCTTGTGGAAGAAAGAAGTAAGATCCGATGGAGAATTTTGGAAGGGTGGGCTAGGGTGAAAACATCTATTCTCAAGAATTATACAGATTACACACCAACTAATAGTAAGCCCTGCATCGCATGCCACAATGAACGGCCCAACCGAAGGTATCACTGACATCAGCTCCAAAGAAGATGTATTTAGAGAAGCAACTGCAACTGGCCTTCTGAGAATATCTCAACAGAGTCTCCGAGTCGTTTCAGAGGGTAGATCAGTGAAAGGAGATGTTAGGGAGGCTTCAAACATTGCAGCCGTTCTAGCAGTCAAAGAAACACCCAGAACCATTCCCCATTGCCATCCCATCCCAATAGAGGCTTGCTCAGTGCGATGGGACATTGAGGAATCTGGACTAAGATGCACTGTAACAGTCAGAACCCACTGGTCGACAGGGGTCGAAATGGAAGCCCTCTGCGGGGTGAGCGCTGCCCTCCTTTGTGCCTTTGATATGTTAAAATCAATAGAGAAAGATAACGAGGGACAGTATCACGATACGTCCATCGAAGGAATAAGGGTCATCGAGAAAAAGAAAGGCAACCGCACAGTTGAATGACTACCTGCTCCTCGGAATGAGCATGGTGACAGCAGACCTCGTCGATTTTTTCTTGGAGGCCACGGAAGCTGCGGCTGTGGCCGCATCCCCATGGAGGGGGAAGGGAGATGGTAAAGCCGCCGACGGAGCAGCAGTTGAAGCCATGAGAGCAGTTTTCGACAAAGTCCCATTTGATGGCAGAGTTGCTATAGGAGAAGGAGAGAGAGACGACGCTCCAATGTTATGGATTGGCGAGCCCCTAGGTTCCATGCAAGGTCATCCAAATGCCTCAAGAATAGATATCGCAGTAGATCCGTTGGAGTGCACAAATCATGTCGCAAAAGACCTCCCTAATGCCATGGCGGTTTTGGCGGCGGCTCCTCGTGGTTCCCTATTACATGCCCCAGATTGCTACATGAATAAAATTGCAGGCTCAAGTGATCTAATTGGCCAGATTAACCTAGATGAGGAAACCTCGTATAACCTCGAATCAGCCTGCGCGACTTTAGGGAAAAATCCATCAGAACTCAATGTAGTGGTGATGGAAAGGCCTAGGCACAAAACACTAATCCGAGAGATTAGCCAGTTCGGGGCAAACGTGATCCTGATAGGTGACGGCGATGTTTCTGCCGCACTCAATGCAGCAGACTCAGAGTCCGAAATCGACATGCTAATGGGAATCGGTGCAGCTCCTGAGGGAGTGATTACGGCCACTGCATTGAGGGGATTGGGAGCGACTTTCCAAGGAAGACTCGTATTCAAAAATGAAGGCCACAGAGAAAGAGCCGAAAGAATGATTGATGATGACATTGAGAAGCTTTGGGAAAGAGACGAACTTTGCTCATCAGAGGACTCTGTATTCATCGGATCAGGTGTGTGCGAAGGAAGGACGAAGGGAGTCAAAATCAATGGTGACGGAACCGCTTCAGTTCATTCAGAAATAATTGATGTCGCCTCAGGCGAGCACAAATTTGTTTACCGCACCAGAGATTTTTAGGATTCCAAGCCAAACCATGCAACGATGGATTCATTTCATACCGCTCCTTCGTAATATTGGTAATGGTCATGGATGTGGAACTTTTAGAGAGAACAGCAGCGGAATTAGTAGCTTCGGGAAAAGGGGTCCTCGCTGCTGATGAGAGCAATGGAACTATGTCCAACAGACTGGCTGCCGTGGGCGTCGAACCATCTGCAGAAACTCGCCGTTCATACCGGTCAAACATATTTGCAACTACAGGATATGAAACTGCAATTAGTGGGGTTATATTGTTCGACGAAACTATTCGTCAGAAAATGGATGATGGGACCCCGATCCCCGAGTACCTAGCCAGTAGGGGAATTCATCCTGGAATCAAAGTTGACACAGGTGCAAAGGAATTGGCAAACCATCCCGGTGAGAAAATAACTGAAGGACTAGATGGCCTAAGGGAGCGGTGTGAAGAATATTTCCAGATGGGTGCGCGCTTTGCAAAGTGGCGTGCAGTGATTCGTATAGGGGAAGGGATGCCATCACTGGCATGTCTGTCCACAAATTCCCATGCACTTGCAAGGTATGCTTCGATATGTCAAGAACAGGGGTTGGTGCCGATAATCGAACCGGAAGTTTTGATGGATGGGGACCATGATGCTCAGAGTTGCTATGATGTGACAGCGTCTGTTTTGAAGATGACTTGGGATGAATGCAAGAAGCAGGGAGTTCACCTCAAAGGTGTCCTCCTCAAACCAAATATGATTCTTCCAGGAAATTCATGTTCTGATCGAGGAAGCAGGGAAAAGGTCGCCAAGATGACAGTTGATTGTTTGACTGAAAATGTCCCCAGCGAGGTTCCCGGAATTGTATTCTTATCAGGGGGGCAATCAGATGAAGATGCCACAGCGCATCTCAATCTGATGAATGCTATGGACATAGACCATCCATGGGAGCTATCTTATTCCTACGGAAGGGCACTCTTAGCGCATGCATTGCAGACATGGGCCCAAGGATCCAGTGAGGGCAGCCAAAATGCATTCAGACACAGGGCCGAAATGAACAGTCTCGCGAGAACAGGAGACTGGAGAGAGGAATTAGATACCTAGTTATCTTCAAGAACACCCGGTCTTAGTTGCCAAACGCATATTTCATATCGTCCAGAGAGAGCACCTCCTCTCTTTGTCGTTGAAACCTTCATTATGTCCTTGTCTTTTGAGAGAACATTTCCGAGTTGTTGAGGAGTAGTCCCGTGTCTCATGGTGGTATTGACATGCTCCAAGATTTCGGTGGTATTTGCCTCCCCCCTTGAATGTAGAAATTTCTTGATTTTTTGCCTTAGTCTTGTAGTTCTCATATTTACTCCTCCTTCATGGACAATCCCCGCTCATGATGAGCCACCCACTCGTCGGTAGCCCATTCCGACAGAGGGTATTCACGACCTGTTATGCCGCTTCTTCTCATGGTACCTATTCTGATTATCGACTCATCAGATTCGAGCAGCCCTGAAATATCGGACTTAGAGGACTGAATCTCCTTTTGTTCTTCTAGCCAGGAAACGATTTCTGCTGTATTTCTTGGCTTTTTGGATACGAACTTCCTGATCAATTTTCGGATATTTTCCGACATCATCTATCTCTCCATCTCGTGTCTGCAGGTCCCCGTCTCTTACCCGATATGCACAGGATGGCAG
>CEUR01016969.1_pt1 | contig 14610 bp, 12 predicted proteins | sample 356411 | NCBI WGS metagenome assembly CEUR01 (sample SAMEA2622715, study PRJEB7988) | marine metagenome | biome: marine biome (ENVO:00000447); feature: surface water layer (ENVO:00002042); material: "saline water (ENVO:00002010), including plankton (ENVO:xxxxxxxx)" | depth 5 m
AATATGGGGATGCACTGTATTATGCATCGGAAGAGTTACGTAGAGACCGAGAAATTGTCTTGGAATCAGTTCGAAATGATTCACTATCATTCAGATATGCGTGCCGAAAGTTACGTGGAGACCGAGAGATTGTCTTGACAGCTGTCAAACAATATTATGGATGGGTACTCGAATATGCGTCACCAGAGTTACGTGGAGACCGAGATGTGGTCTTGGCTGCAGTCCGAGCTGGATCTGCACTCCATTATGCATCAGATGAGTTACGTAGAGACCGAGAAATTGTCTTGGAAGCAGTTCGATATGATGCATTATCATTCAGATATGCGAGTCAAAAGTTGCGTGGAGACCGAGTGATTGCTTTGATAGCTGTCAAACAATATGGATATAATTTCGAATATGCATCCGAAGAGTTGCGTGGAGACCGAGTGATTGCTTTGATAGCAGTCAAAAGATATGGGAGTGCACTGTATTATGCATCGGAAGAGTTGCGTGGAGACCGAGAAATTGTCTTGGAAGCAGTTCGAAATGATACAATATCATTCAGATATGCGAGCCGAAAGTTGCGTGGAGACCGAGTGATTGCTTTGATAGCTGTCGAACAATATGGATATGTACTTCAGTATGCATCCGAAGAGTTGCGTGGAGACCAAGATATTGTCTTGGCTGCAGTAACTAATGATGGAAGGGCACTCAAATATGCATCACGAGAGTTGCGTGGAGACCGAGAAATAGTCTTGGCTGCAGTCCAACAAAATGGATATGCACTCAAATACGCGACAGAAGAGTTGCGTGAGCAACTAAAAAAAGAAGGGTATTAAATTACCAATCAGAGATGACTGGCCGATTAATCGCCTGTCTCTGGGAAGAATCTAGGGAAACCTATTTTCTTCTGTAATAAGATATCTTATATGTAGCACCACACGATTATGAATCTATGGCCGTTTATAATGATGTGGACATATATTGGACTTGTTTCGATTGTAATTAAATTTAAATTTGAATTTAATATATTTATATATTATAATTTTTTATATATAATGGATAAATACATTCTTGTTAAAGTTGAACACGAATTATATACACCTACATTCGATATTAATACAGACCAGTATATTGATGTCTCACCATATAGAAGATATCAAAGAAATTGTATTCATTATGAATGTAGATGTAAAAGTGGTTCTAAAATAACTAATAATCAATCTTTTAAACAACATATTAAATCTAAAACTCATAAAGAATTCATTAAAAATTATAAAAATCATATGAATTCTATTAATGATTTTGAAAATACATTAAAAGAAAAAGATATAGAAATAGAATTTCTAAAAAGAGATAACACAAAATCAAAAAAAATTATAAAAGATTTAAATTTAGAATTAGAAATTATTAAAGAAAAATATAAGAAATTATTGGATAATCAAGATGAATTTTATGATTGCGATTAAAATCTAAAACTCATAATAAATAAGGCTTGTTCTTCAGATTCTCTTTTTAATTTTCTATAACAATTAATGTGATAATTTAATGTTTTAAAATTACCATTAATATGTACAATATCATTTAATAATAATCCTCTATAAAATTCTTCACAAAATAATGTATTTTTGTAATTTATATTCTGTATTTGTATATAATACCAGTCTCTATATGATTTTTTTATAATATCATTTTTTTCTATATCTAATATTTTTTTTGTTATATCTCTTGGTATATTAATTGATTGGAATAATTTAATTATCTCGTCTGATCTATTCATAAGATATCTTATATTAAATATATTTAATATCTTTTATATAAATAATGAGAGAATTAATTGTAGAAAAGATAATGAGTGACAATGATGTTGATAAATTAAAAGGTACTTGGATTAATGAAGATATCTTAACTCACCCAATAATAACTGAAGACACAGATGTTTATTATTATGATGATGATAATATTAAACAAGTATTACTTAAATTCAGAAAAAATATGATAGATGACAAATATATTAAAATTGGTTGGGAATCATATAAAAATTTAGCCAAACCAAGTAGAGGAAGAGGTGCATCGGCTGGTCCAATAAATGTATCTGGTGTGTACTGGAGTAAAAAACAATTAGCAGACACAGATAAATGGAGGACTAGTTATATATTAAAAAATGGCAAAAAAAGCAAAATGAAGGTTAATAATCAAGTTTTTTCGAATCCGGTTGGATTTTTTGAATCAGATAATAAAATGTATAATTTACCTTGTAGATTGACACATTTCACTAGACAACATTACGATGATTATTTATCTGGTATTCCTTATATAGAAAAAATAGATGAATGTTTTAAAACATTAATGCCTGAACGATACAAATCACAATACGATAGAGCAACAAAGAAACCTGATTTTAAAATATCAGATACATCATTCTCAACTGTTACTATTAATAGAAATTTTAGAACAGCAGCACACAAAGATGCAGGTGATTATGAAGAAGGATTTGGTAATTTAACCGTAATAGAAAGAGGTAAGTATCATGGTGGATACACATGTTTTCCACAATTCGGAATAGGTGTTGATGTTCGTACAAATGATTATTTAGCAATGGATGTTCATCAATATCACGCAAATACTGAAATGTATGAAACAGATGAAGATATCTTGTTTAATAGTAAATTAGATAGCGCCTTTAAAGACAATGTATCAATTGGTACTGAAGGTATAGATAAAAAATACACTCGTTTAACTTTTGTATGTTATCTTCGAACCAAATTAATCAATTGTGATATAATTGATCCAGATTTATTAAAAAAATAAATATATATATATATATATGAGACGTAAAACTAAATCAAAAAACAAGTTACCTAGAAAACGCAAAACTAGAACAAGGTCGTACAAAAAGAAAAGATATCATAAGAAAAGTAAATCCAAAGTAAAAACAAAGTCATACAAAAAGAAAAGGTATGTTAAAACTAAAAAGAAAACAAGAAAAAAGAAGCGTGGTGGAATGAGTGGTTTAGAAATAGCTGGATTAATAGGTATAGGTGTCGTAGGTACTGGTATAGTCGCTGGTTTAGCAAAAAAATATTCTGATAATAAAAAAGAAAAAGAAAGGCTAGGAGATAGAGATGATAAATTGGATGATTTGTGTAAACAAAATCCTAATTTCCCGGCGTGTAAAAAAGAAAGAACTGAAAAAGCTAAAGAAGAATTTTTTACTGCTAAAGATGGGACATCTAGGGTTAATGCTTTAGATAAAATGATTTAAATAAATATTATTTATTATAATCTCTATTATATAATATACAATGAAAGAACAAGTTGAATATATGAAACATATTAAAAATATTAATTCTAAAAAAGTATATGATAACAAGAAAGACATATTTACGAATATTAAAAATATATCTACATCGATGTCAATAATTGGATTAATAAATTTATTATTATATGTTGTATTTACGTTTTTAGTACAATTATATATGACACGTTCTACTCATATATTTGATGGGTTCCGTTGGTATCATCATTTAATTTGGATATCTATTATATTTATTCAGATTATATATGTTATCATATTAGTGGTATATCCGAAGAGTGTAGATAGTTTGATGGATGGTGCATTATATGATATATTTACAGCTAATTTGGTAGTAAATGGTAAATTTAAATTTAAGAAATTAATAACAATAATTAAAAATTTATTCAAAGCTATATTAGTCGAGCCATTCATTGAATATATATTAATTATTATATTAATGATAATCCCTTGGCCATTTTTAGAGAATATGTCATATATGAATAGAATACAAATAATATTAATTAAGATAGGATTTTTTAATTTATTGATATCATTAATATGTATGGACTACAAAAATTTAAGAGTTAGTACACAGTTAGATGTTCCGTAAATAATAGTATTTTAATATATTTTTTTAAAGTAATGAATATAATAAGAAGTTATGGAATAATATTAATAAAAAATAATAAAATATTAATGCTTAACAGAAAGAATTCAATATATTATATTGAATTCTTGATGGGAAAATATAATTTTGAAAATATAAAATCAATTGAACTTATATTTTCTAGAATGACTAATAATGAAAAATTAAATATAATGAATGAATCATTTGATACTTTATGGATAAAATTATGGGGTTCTAAAAATAAATCAAAAAATATACATAAATACAATAAAGGTTTTAAAAAGTATCAAATTTTAAAAAAAAATGATTTATTATTAAAAAGATTATGTAATATAAAAATATATGATGATACTGAATGGGAATTTTCTAAGGGTAGAAAAAATAAAGGAGAAATAAATATAAATTGTGCTATAAGAGAACTAAAAGAAGAAACAAATATTGATTTTAATAATTATGATATTATTAAAAATATATTACCTATAATTGAAGAGTATGTTAGTACAAATAATATTAAATACAGAATATGTTATTATGTTGGTATATATAAAGATGTTTTATGTGATATTGATATAAATAATGATGAAGTTAATAAAGTTAAATGGATTGATATAAATAATACAAAGAATTATATTAGAGATTATAATAAATCTAAATTTGATATCATAGATAAAGTAAAATCTATTATTGAATCTTATAATAAAGAATATTATATTATAAATAATATATGAATGCTGTATCTATACTTAATAATATAATAAAAAAACATAAAGAGAAAATATTAAAAGAATTACCAAATAATGAAGAAAAATTGTATAAAATTTATGATAAATTATATTTATCAATGGTGAATCAATCAGATATAGATATTATAAATACAAAACATATTATAGATAATAGTAATAGAGACATACAAATTAAAAAAATATGTATAAAACAAAAATTAGATGAATTAGAAATAAAACCAGATGATAATGAATATAATGGATATCCATCACATAATGATCCTGACTTTTATAATAAAATTAGTAATAAAATAGAATTCAATACAATACTAAATACTAAAAACACAACATGTAATTCTAAATTTAAATTAACACCACATCAAATATTTTTAAAACAATTTATGTCAAATAATACACCATATAATGGATTATTATTATTTCATGGTACAGGTACAGGTAAAACTTGTACTGGTATTACTATTGCCGAAAATTATAAAAATAAACTAAAAGATAATAAAATTATTGTTTTATTACCAAGTAATATTAAATCTGGATGGGAAAATACAATATTGAATAATAAATTAGACGAAAATCAATGTACAGGCAAAATATACATTAGTAAATTAGAAGATAAAAATAATAATAAAGAAGTTAAAAAAATAGTTTCTAGAAACTATGATTTTACTGGTTATTTAAAATTTGCGAATGTTGTCAGTAAAATTATGAAAATGAATAATGGACGTAAACAAATTAAGAATTTATTTTCTAATCGTGTTATCATTATTGATGAAGTACAAAGAATAAGAGGAGATGATGATTCAAAACTTATACTAGAAGTTCTAGAGTATATTATTAAACACTCAGTAAATTTAAAATTAATATTATTATCTGCTACACCTATGTATAATCAGTCTGATGAAATTGTAACATTATTGAATTTATTACTATTAAATGATAATAGAACAACTATTTCTATGAATATTTTCAAAGATGGATTTTTGACTAGAGAAGGAAGAGAATTATTGATAAATAAATCGAAAGGTTATGTATCATATGTCAGAGGAGAAAGAAAAAATTTATTCCCAACAAGAATCTATCCTGATGATATATTAAAAAAATCTGAGTATCCAAAAAAAGATATCTTAGGTGAAAAAGTTGAATATAAATTTAGGTATTTACAAATATATCCTAGTTATTTTTCTGGTGAACAAAAAAAAGAATACAATAAAAGAGTTAATGATATTAAATTAGACAAAAGAAATAAATTAATGTTAATGGATGAAACTTCATTATCACAATTATCTAATATTGTTTATCCTGTTGAAGTAGAAAAACCATATGGTAGAATTGGTTTAAATAATATGATGAATATAAAAAAAGGAAAAATAGATACATATACATATAAATCAAAATTATTAAAAAAATACGGTCCTATATTTGATATTAATTTAATTAAAAACTATTCTACAAAAATTAAAAGTATATTAGATTCATTAATAAAAGATAAATCTGAAGGTATTATTTTTATTTATTCAAGATTTATTGGAGGTGGTATCATTCCTTTAATTTTAGCTTTAGAACAAAATGGTTATCAAAAATATTCGAATGATGAGATACTAAAATCAGATAGCAAAAGAGAACCTATATCTTATGAAGGTATCCCTATTTCTAAATACAAAAATAAAAAAGAATTTATAAGAGGGAAATATATAGCAATAACAGGTGAGCCTGGGATATCATCTGATAATGTTAATGAAATTAAAGTAGCCATATCAGAAGAAAATATGAATGGAGAAAAAATTAAAATTATTCTTGGTTCAGAAGTAGCTAGTGAAGGTTTAGATTTAAAAAATATTAGAAGTATTCATATATTAGATCCTTGGCATCATTTAAATAGAGTTGAACAAATTATTGGTAGAGGTATTCGATTCTGTTCTCATAAATCTTTACCAAAAGAAAAAAGAAATGTTAAAATTTTTATACACTGTGCTATGAATAAAAATGATAATGATACAACTGATACTATTATGTATAGAAATGCAGAAAAAAAATCAATACAAATAGGTGAAGTAGAATCTATATTAAAAAGTGTATCAATAGATTGTAAAAATTTAAAAAAAATAAATTATGATAAAGATGATAAACCGTATTCAAAGATATGTTCATATCAAGATTCTTGTGAATATGATTGTATAGCAGATATGTCTACATCAAAATTAAATTACGATACACTTAATATACAAACAATTACTCCATTACTTGTTCAAATAGCTGAATATATTTACGATATTTATTTGAATAATATAGCATTAAAACTAGAAGAAATTATAGATAAATTAAATGAAGTAATATCTGTTGATAAATTTATAATATATTTGGCAATAGATTATATGATTAAAGAAAGATATAAACTAAAACATAATGATATAGATGGATATTTAATATACAATAATAAGTATTACATATTTCAACCATTCAATAAAATGGATAAAAATATACCAGTCATTTATAGAATTACTGGTTTTAATAAACATGATAAATATCATCAACTTATTAAATCTAAAAGAACATTAAAAAAATATGATACACCTGATTTATATGAGTCTGTTGTAATTGATCCTGAACCTTCACTCAAAAAACATAAACTTATTAAATTATATAATTTTGATGAACAAGTATTATATGATTATGATATTGAACGATTATCTTTTACTCAAAAAGCTTCTTTATTAAAAGAAATAATTTTAAAATTACCAAAATTAGAAAAAATAGATAAATACGTATTTGAACATTATAGAAATAATTTTATTTATAAAACAAATGAATATGAATTTGATAAAGATTATCCAGTTGATGTAATACCTGTTGGATTTTTCTTATATACAAATAAAACATATGTGTATTTTATGCTAGATGATTTAAATCAATTATATGAAGTTGATGAAGTAACTGAATCTGAATTTAATGATATATTAAAACAATATTCAAAAACAGATGATTATAAAAAAAAATATAGAAATAATCCACCTGTATGGGGTTATAATTATGTAGCACCGAAAAAAATAGTCCCTGCTATTGATTTTAAAATTGTTAAATGGTTTGAATTAAAAAATAAAAACAAAAATATCAAAGATAACGCAATTGGTTATCAATGTAATAGTAATAGTCAATTTTCTAATCCGGAATACACACTACAACTTATAAAAACATATTTTAATGATTATTATAAAGCTGAATTAGAAGGTAAAAAATTCAAGGTATCTAAAAAATATTTATGTATATTATTTGAATTAATATTAAGAAATGAGACATTAAAAAAGAAGATATCTTATTTCTATAATTATGATATATCATTCTTATTTGATTTAAATTAAAGATTTATTTATAATATATATAAAATGATTATATATTCGAAAGATGAATTAAAAAGAATATATGATAATGTAGATTTTATTGAATCATATAAGTTATATGAAGATAAATATAATTTAAATGAATTTCTAGATAGTATTGATACAAATAAAGATTATTATAAACTAAAGATATCTACTAAATATGATCAATCAGAGAATAACAAAATTATGCAGACTATTTTAGAATATTTAAATAAAGTTACTTGTGATAATTATATTGATATTAAAAATAATATTATAAAATTATTAGTTGTAGATATTGTTGATGAATATATTAAACATATTCTGGAGAAAATTATACAACATGAATCTTATTCAAATGAATATAAATTTATTCTTAATGAAGTAAACAAAATATATGATAAAAAAAGTATTATTAATATGCATATTAACTCTATATACGATTCTATAAATAAAAATAAAGATATAAATAATTCAGATTATGATAAATTATGTAATCATAATCGGTTAGTGGATAATTTAATTGGATACTACCGAATGATCATACAAGTCAATTCATTAAAATTATTTGAAGGATGTATTGATAATATTATTAGTGATATTATTATAAATATAAAAGATAGTGGAGAGGATAATCAATACAAATATCTACAATGTTTATTGTCTATTATAAAGAATGATAAAAAAAAGCATAATTTAATTGATAAAGATTTATCGGATCATTTAAAATCAAAAAAAAATAAATTTTTATTAATGGATATTAATGATTTAGTAAATTAAAAAAACCGTTACGATCTATCCCATTCTCATTGGATTCTTCGTGCGGAAAACAATTATTTGTTTTTTTAGTTTTGTTGTAGCCAATAGGCCACGGGCGTCGGTTTAATCTCCTGACGCAGGAGCCTTAGTGCGGCCTAAGCCACGGGCTACTTAGCCACGCTTCGACTTGGTCCGGCGCAAAGCCGATCCATCATCTCCTTCTGGTTCTGGCTCAGACCCTGACATTGTCAAGAGTCTTTTCTTCTCTTCCAAAATCTCACGACAGTCAACATACGTATCAAGCATTTCCTGAGGAAATTCTTGATCTTCGAATGCATGTAGATGACTGGATAACATGCTGACGTCAGTGGGTGGTTGAATGAATGCACGAAATTTGATCAGTTGTCCTCCAAAGACTTCATTGATCTTGTCCTTCACTGCATCACTATCACCCGCGATGTCATCACCATTCTGGTCTTTTAATACGAATCCAGGTAGAACCCCTTCGCCCTTATCCACAGCGGCAATAGCTGCCACCACAAACTCGCGGATTCCAACAGTGTGTTCGAGTCCCAATTCCGTTGCTTTAGCCATTACAATGGCGCCGCATTCAGATACTGGAACGTTCTCATTTAGATTCTTGTACGCCTTTTCAAATAGATCAAGGCACATCTCAAAGTACGCTGTTTCTGCAGGTGTTGTCGGTAGCATCTCATTGAATGTGATTGGGCCTTCCAAAGAAGCCTTTACACACATCAGATGTGCTATCGAGCCGCCTACATCGCGTCCAGGTTCTCCAAGAGGAATCATGACAACGCAGTCATTGAATTCCAATACAGGAATCGCGACATTTCTGTTCAGTGAATCCCTCAGTAGCATGAGTCCGTTGTAAGACCCCATGAGTTTGGTCGCGATCTTCGAGCTTGTGAACACGGTGTTAAAACCAAGTTCTTCAAACTCGTCGAAGTCAACCTCATCAAATGGTATGTACTCTTTGAGTACAGTGGTCTGGCTCATACCAGCATCACCCAATGAAGCGCAAAGAGCCCTCCAAAGAAGGGCGTATGTCTCCATCGCATCTCTCACAGTTGGCATCGTAGCCACAGAGCACCTCTTCGCAAATTCTTCGTTCGCCTCCAACCTAGCCGGTAAACCTGCCTGTCAAAAGCCTATAGCGCTCTGTATATACTATAAAAAAAATATAAAAATATCAAATTATATTTTTATCTTCAAAAACGAGATATCCATCATTTTAAATGATTCTAAACTGATTCATATTATTTATGTGTATATAAGAAATAGAATATATATATATAAATAAATATCTATGGGTATTCCTGTGTATTTTAAAACAATCATACAAGATAATAGGGATATTATAGATACACCGAAATATGTTGATAATCTATTATTTGATTTAAATTGCTTGATACATCCATGTTGTTCAGGTAAAACAAATGAATCTGAGATGCTTGAAGATATTCAAGAAAAAATAAATACGATTATAGAATTAGTAAAACCAAAATTTATATATATTGCGGTTGATGGACCTTGTCCTATGCCTAAAATAAAACAACAAAGACAAAGACGATTTAATTCTGCTAAACAAAATAAACAATGGGATACCAATGCTATAACACCAGGTACTAAATTTATGTATAAATTAGACAAATTTTTATCAGAAAAATTTAATAAACATAATATTGAGTTAAATTTATCGAGTATTCCAGGTGAAGGTGAGCATAAAATATTTGATTATATCAATAAAAATAATCTAAAAAATAATGTTATTTATGGTTTAGACTCGGATTTAATCATGTTATCAATTATAAATAAATCAAATATTCATCTAGTAAGAGAGAGAACTGAATATAATATTGAATGTAGTGATGATGAATATATATATTTGAATATCGATAAATTAAAATTTAATATGGATATATCACCTGAAGATTATATATTCATATGTTTTTTCATAGGAAATGATTTTATAAAAAATACTCCATCTATCAATATAAGATATCATGGACTAGATGTTTTAATGGATACATACAAATTACTAAAAATTAAATATGGAGAAATGTTTTATTTAGTTAATAAGTTTGAAGAAAACTTTATTAATTTTGAATATTTTAAAGAGTATATAAGAGAATTATCTATAAAAGAAGATGACAGAATAAAAACAATATTGAATATTAGAGATAAACAACAAAAAAGAATATTATCTTATGTATTAACATATGATGAATTAATGTTAAATAAACCAATTATACACAGAGATGATGAGATTAAAATATTTAAAAATTTAAATATTTGGAGGAATGAATATTATAAATATTATAATGTATCGAATACAAAAAAGATATGCGAAAATTATATAGAATCATTTGTATGGAATATTCATTATTATATGAAAGAATGTATTAATTGGCAATGGCATTATAAATACAGTGTCGCACCAAGTTTAAAAGATATATATGAATATTTAAAAACGATTGATAAATTTAGAATAATACATAATGATACAAAAATAACACCATATAAACAATTGCAATTAGTATTTCCTGAAAGTAGCTTTTACTTATCTAAAAGAAAATTAAAAAAAAATAAAAGTATTGAATATCCAGATGAATTAATAGAAAGTCATGTATTAAAAAGATATAATTGGGAATCTATTATAATTAATATATAATTTATTATATATATATATATGAATAATCATTTAATTCATCAAATTTCTGATATTAGCATACATTCAGCTATAATGGTTATATTTTTGACACTATTCTTTTTTACAATATCTATTAGATTAGAAAGGCATGTTGCTAGTGAACAATTAAAAAATTTAGCTGACACATATATAAATTACTATATAATTAGATTGTCTATTCAAAATTTAACACAAGAACAAAAACAATTAATGATAGATAAAATTAAAAATAGACCTATCAATGATGATATTAAAAATGAAAATAAAAAAATATTGATAAGAGGAATAATATTTATAACAATTGTGACTGTATTAACTATTGTGATAAATATTATACTATACATTTTATCTAGTAATTTAGATATATTAAAAATAATATTCAATAATTTAATAGCAATTATGTTTGTTGCTGTTATTGAATTTATATTCATATTTTTTGTAGGCCAAAACGTAAATATTATAAAAACTAGTAAAATAACAAATGATATTTCGGGTGTATTAAAAAAATATTTATCAAAATAATAACTTATCTTTTTCTTCTAGTTGATTTTCTTTTTACTCTTTTAGATTTACCACCACCCCATCTTGCTATTGTTGGATCTGATAAAGATGTATCTACAGATGTTACATCTACAGCTGATGTATCTACAGGTGTTACATCTACAGATGTATCTACAGATGTAAGTGTAGATGTATCTTGTGGATTTATAGGGTCAATACTTATAGAATCAAATTTTTCATTTTTTGTTAATGGGGAACTTGTTCCTACAAACCACATTAAACCAAATATTCCTATGACTAAACCAATAGTTACAGCCATACTACCAAATCCTGTACTATCTTTTCTCTTAGGATTCAATATAAAGTATGGTTTATTTATAATACTATCTTCATCATCGGACGATTTTTCTTTTGCAAACAAGAAATGGGATATACCGAAAACTATACCAAATGATAATCCTGTATATACTACTAGATATGATATTGCGGTAAAAGGATTAACTTTTCCAAATACAATTACTACGATTAAGAATAAAATCAATACTGTTATTACTAATCCCACAAATTTATATTTCGTTGATGTATCACATTTACCTTCTATAGGTTCCTCAGCTAACTTATCATAATCTTCCTCTGCCTTTGTTGGATTCCAGAAAGAAAAATCTGTTTCTTTTGTGCCAATTTCAGAAAATGTAACATACCTTGATAAATAAAATATTGTAATTAATACCATTATAGCAAATACAAATTTACATATTACTTCAGATGATGTATTATTATTTATTTTACCATCTGGTCCTAATTCATATATAAAATAATGTCTCATAGGAAATAAAACTGCTAAAAATACTAAAATCTCAATAATAGTAGCAACCATAGCACCTTTTGTTGTATTATTATTAACACCCAATGTTTTAAACTTAGTTAATTTATCAGCACATTCGTGATTTTTTCCAAATATCAATACATGACCGCCATCACCGCCATCACCGCCATCACCGCCATCTCCACCATCACCGCCATCACCACCATCACCGCCATCACCGCCATCACCGCCATCACTACCTGCTACTGATGTAGGGCATTTATCTGTTTTTTCATCTTTTTTATTTTTTAATTGTTTTTTTACTTCTTCACTATTAATATTTTTTGTACTAATAGGTTGATATCCTAGTCCATAATCTATTAATAAACCAAGTTTTGTTCTAACTAATGATGAAAAGTTCCAGAATATAATTATAATTGTTAAATACCAAATAAATCTAAGTACTACATTTTTACCAAATAATTTTTTATCACCTAATCCTAAATTAGCATTTACCATTTCTTTCGATTCTAACCCTGCTTTTACAGATATAACTGCTATAAATGCAGCTATTAGATCAAAAAAGTATGCGAATGTATTTGTAAAAAACATATCAAATAGTAATATTGAAGATGGAGAATTTATACCTATATCATCAAAACAATTTTTAAATCCTAGTATTTCTATAGCTTTACCAGTTCCTCCTAAAAACATAGCAAAACCCATTGCTATTAGTAATGATTTACTACTATCATCACCACCTTCTCCTGTATTTAATGATGTTATTAGTGCTAATGATTTACTACTACCACCTTTTCCTAAAATATAATTAATAAATTTTGGAATAAGATTGAAAATAAATATAAGTATATTAAAAATCGCATTTAATGCATTTGTACCACTACCATATACATTTCTTAATTTATAACAAAAGTAAGCGAATGATGAAACAATGAATGCGTATACCATATATTTATATACTTTATCGGCTCTTTCGTTAACATTATTTATCTCGGATATAACTGTATCTGTATCTGAACTACTCATAATAGTTTTTATAGATTCTTTGCTTCGGTCTCTAGTGCTTTTTGTAGCAAAACCTATTGCTATAATTAATGCGATGAACAAAATATAACCACCACCATATTTTACAATCGGATTCACCATTTTTTTATATACTATAATATATATTTTTTTTATTGATAATATTATAATGACTAATATACCATCGCAAGTATTTAATATATCATTACATTGTGTTGTTTTATTCACATTCTTAACAATATTTTATTGGAATTTTATTGTTTATGAAGAAATAGATGCTATTGATGAATTAATTGATGAAAATGTTATTGATAATCTAAATAAATTATTTAATAAAAATCAAAAATTATTACGATTAACTGGTCTCAATAATATTGGTAATAATAATCCAATATTAGATTCATTAAATAAAAGTATTCAAGGTGATAATATAACACAAGATAAATTATATGAATTAAATCACGATAAATATAAATCAATTAATATCATAATATTATTATTATTATATATTGTTTTCTTATTTATATTATATTATTTAATCGAAAATAACTACAATATAAATTATAAAGAAATAATAATAGAAAATATTATTTTGATATTTTTAATTGGTAGTATTGAAGGTACATTTTTCTTATTAATAGCAAAACAATACGTACCATTAAGAGATGTCGACATCAATGATACAATGATTGAGATTATTAATAGTTTAGATATAAGTAATAGAAACCCATATGATGAAACAGATGATGGACCAAAAGGATTCATTTCTGGTAAAACATATGATGGACCA
>CEUR01337327.1_pt1 | contig 14594 bp, 12 predicted proteins | sample 356411 | NCBI WGS metagenome assembly CEUR01 (sample SAMEA2622715, study PRJEB7988) | marine metagenome | biome: marine biome (ENVO:00000447); feature: surface water layer (ENVO:00002042); material: "saline water (ENVO:00002010), including plankton (ENVO:xxxxxxxx)" | depth 5 m
ATAGAGCACTTCCGACGAGGGCGAGGCCGGAGGCTCCCCCTACTGCTTTTATTGACGCAGAGGGGTTTGATGATTGCTCCATTTCTTCCCTGAACCTCTCTATGACGTGAATCACATAGTCAATCCCTACTCCGAGTGATATCGCCGCTATTGAAACAGTGATCATATTCAGCCCATAGCCAGTCAATTGAATCAATGCATAGAGCCAAACGATGACGACTGCAATTGGGATGGTTGTGATACATGAGAGTAGGAATGCAGTGCGGCCCCAAAGTAGGCTAGCGATCAACGAGAGCGGGAATATTACTGGAATGTAGTTCCATCCTATGATCCATGAGGATATCATTGTGAATGCGCCTGATGCAATTACTGAGTACACTAGATCCTTGCTTTTGGGTCTGACCTTTGCCCTTTCTCTGATCCCGCCATCCGGCCTGTAGCCCCACCATAAAGTTGCCATGCAAGCTATGAGTCCTAGGGCTAATGTTCCCTGCATCTGATCTTGCATTCCATCTGCAGCTACGAAGCGAACCACTGGATCGCCCGTAGGTATCGCCCAAGATATGGGATGCAATTCATCATTCAGAGCATCAGAAATCGAGGCTCTAACGTGAAGAGGGGTTGTGGATAAATTAGCCAGAGGTTCCATGTCTAGAACTAATTGTTCCAATGCTGGCTCTATCAAGGGGAACTGTTCGGGGTCTGATAGTCCGAATCTCATGGACATTCGAACATAGTTGGGAGTACCCCCCTCCTTTGTCCGCCAATGGGCATTGGGATCCAGTTCATCCTCAGTCTGAATGAACTCCGTTACTAATGGGGCTGGTATCTCGGGGTACCCTCCACTGGCAGGGACACCGTAATTTAGCACATACCCATATATGAAAATAAGACATTCACGATCATCGAGCTCAGGTAGCCTGACTGACTTGCCCTCAAATGGATTGTAGACGAATGATGTGTTGCAACCCACTCCTCCATCCTCTAATGCCGGATCCCACCCCTTTTCCTGGTAGGGGGTGATATTCCATGCCATCGCGGCCTTCGTTCCAAGAACTATCTGGTCCAACCCTAGAAGTTCCACTTGGCCTGTTGGAGTTCTGGAGATCTGATCGGGGTCATCCTCACCATGCGAGTTTATGTTACGCCTCAATTCTTCTATCGCCTCCAACACTAGGGGGTTTGCAATGTCGCCTTCAACGAGAATGTACCCTGGCTCACCATCTGCGAATCTCTCGCTGGCAAGGTTGACTCCCCTGGCGAAATCGGATTCAGGATCAAGGAAATCATCGATTTGGAAATCACCTTCTAAGGCTGCCATAGGGCTTAAGGCCATCAATGTCAGAATCAAAGTGATCCCTGCAACTAAAGGAGCCTTTTCAAACGAAAAGGAAGTTGTGTTAGAGAGCCAATTGCTCGGGACCAGATGTACCAAATCTTTCTTTTCTTCCATCAATTTCCCCCTTCTATCTAAGTGCCTGTCATAGTCCAATCTTAGCAATGGGACCCACAGCCCCGTGAGTACAAATGCCGAGAACACGCCGAGGCCTGCCTCTACGCCAAATGATCTCAATGCGGCTATATTCGAAGACAAATTTGCCAGGAAGGCTACTATGGTGGTTAGGCTGGTTAGCATTATTGCTCTCCCGACCTTTGATATTGACATGTGAGCGGATAATAGAAGATCGGCGCCGTTTCTTCTCTCCTCCTTGTACCTATGCAGGGCATGGAGGGAATCATCGATGCCCAGTGCTAGGACTAGGATCGGCAATAGATTTGAGAACTGAGAGCGTGCGATGATCTGATATCCAGTCCGGTCACCGATTATCCAAATCCAACCGATTGAACCTTGCATCCACAGCAATGCCAATGAGAGGCCGGCACCGACGATCAAGACGTCTGAAACTCGCCGAAGGCTCATCCACAGCAGGAAAACGACGACTACGCCCATGATGCCAACAAGGAAGGAGCTCGAGAGTAATTCTCGGTTGATTTCTACATTCGGCCCTTCGCCAAGTAATACTGTGACAACTTGCTCATCTGTGGCCCTCAGCTCTTCCTCGATTGCAAGATACAACCATTCAACGGAGCAGGGGGCTAAGCCGCGCTGAGATTCCTGTTGGCATTGCTCCATGGTATATTCTATCGGGTCTGTAGAGAATGACAAGCCGTCCCTCTCAAAACCAAATTCAGGCCTAGCATCGATCCATGCGAAGGTCCAACCATTGTCCACCATTGCCTGCCTGTCTAAGTTCAATATCATCCAAACAGAGGTCGCTGTCCATCTGCCTGGGCCCCATTGATCGGCAACTATTGTGCCATCCTCCTGCAAAGTCCCACCATATGGGCCAATCACGGGGCTGGTTGGGTCAGGTAGGAAAGCTCGATCGATAGAGAGGTAACGTAGAAACGATCCTCGTGTATGGTTTGCCATTCTGTGTGCGGCAAGATCAATATGAGCTTGCGTCAATTTTGGATCATCGAAAGAAAGACATTCCAATACCCCGCAATCGGTCCAGTTGGTGGGTGCAAGCTCCCACTGCAGGGTGAAGGGGTTGATTCGATCGCGAGTGACGAGCGATCGGTTGTCCATGAAAACTCGAAACTCATTTGGGAGATCTAACACCCCCCTCAAGGGTATCCCTGAAATGTCAGACGAGAAGTTGAGGTAGTACATCGAAACATCGTGACTCTTCAAGATCTCGGCCTTTGAATCGACCTCTCTCAGAATGGACAAGTTCAAAACTCCGCCGATTGGATTGTTCAGTCCCCCTGATTTTCCGGGAAATGGCTCTATCATTGATATTCTCGATGGATCCTCGTCTATGTGGACCGGATCACGGACGAATATGCCGAATCCCCAGATATTGCCGGCACCGGAGAACTCCTCCCTCATCACGTCATTGGCTTCTAATTCAGGAGAGTCCATGTTGTAGGCTTCTATGTCAATTGGGGTGAGTGATGACAAAAAGCCTGGAATCATGAACGCGGTGATTACGATTACTGCAGCGTGGACGCGTTTATTGTGGTTGATCATAGCATCCGCGATCTTAGAGAAGTCACGCACGGTCCACTAGCATAGATCGACTCTTATGAGGAGTTGTAAGGGTGTCAAAGGCCCTCTTCCCTGAGGCGCTCAAGTACGTCTTTCTGTGACTCTGTGAGGTCAGTGTTGTCCTCTAGGACGAACTCAATATCAAGGTCTGCTCCCCCGAAACTCATTTTTGGAATTCTTCTCCTATCGCCTATTTGTGTCCCAGCCTTCACATCGATCCTGATTGAATCACCGGATGGGGTGCGAATATTGCATTTCCCACCTAGCATAAGTGTGCTGTAGGGTATCCTCACAGATTGGATAAGCCTTCCATCTTCCCAACGCCTTCCTTCCTTGGCGTCCACTCTTATCGTCAGTATGAGGTCTCCCGATTCCCCTTTAGGGTGGTCATGCCCCAAGCCTCTCATTCGAATTTTCTGACCATGTTTCGACTTCGGTGGTATCTTGACGACTATTGTCGAGGTTCTCGATGTCACGCCTCTGCCGTCACAGTTCGTGCATGAGCGCGTGGAGCCGAATGATGAGCCTTCGCATTTCGTACATGTTCTGAGTCTTCTGTGGTCAAATTCTAGTTTACATCCCATGTCAGCATCCGAGTAGTCCATATCAATACCCGAGGTTATGTCTGAGCCTCGATAGGTATCTGTTTGCTGTCGTCTGTTAACACTCTGGCTGCTGTTTTGTGGGCCTCCGAACATCTGAGAGAAAATATCTGGGATATCAAAGCCTGAAAATCTCGTGTTCCTTTGATTTGGATTGCTGCTGAAGAAATCCCCCATCCTTCTGGATTCGTCGTATTTCCGACGTGCATCCTTGGTGCCTATCGCATCATAAGAGGATTGAATGGACTTGAATCTCTCTTCAGCGGCTTTATCACCGGGGTTCCTGTCAGGATGATATTGTCTTGCAAGTTTCCTATACACACGCTTTATTTCCGCATCTGTGGCATCTCGGCCGACGCCAAGAACCTTGTAGGGGTCCTCAGACATGGTGTTTCGCTGTCTTTGTTTATTTCTTGAATTCTCTCCAAAGCAAAGACGTGAAAGCCACACGCGTTTCCGTGGGACTATGCCATTGAGTTGGGCTGTTTTCAGAAACTATGATGCACATGCCAAGGAAATCGGCGGGGATGTGACGGACTATCCTCGATTCTTCCTGATGCCTGAATCGTGCCATTCTGAATCTGATTCCGAGGGGATGAACGTGATACGCCTTGGTCATCCCACTGACCACGTTGACCACGAGGTTGAATTGGTTGTCAGGCTGGGAGAGGAACTCAAGCCAGATCTAATGTGCGTGGGGTGTGATACCACCAATAGAACTCGTCAGGGCCTTGCCAAACAAAATTCATGGCCTTGGCTAGAGGGAAAATCCTTCGTTGGGTCTGCTGTTCTAGGAACATGGACTGAATATGACCCTAGGCCCAAGAGAATCACTTTGTCAGTCAACGGTGAGCTAAGGCAGGACTCTAACACCAGCCTCATGGTTCATTCCGTGGATGATCTGATCGGCACACTAGCAAGTTGGTACGGGGCATCTCCGGGAGATTATCTATGGACAGGGACTCCCGTCGGAGTTGGAAAAATGAAGCCTGGTGACTTGATTGAATGCACAATGGAAAACACTGCCGGTTTAATGGTCAGCAAGATGATTGGTAAATGTGTGATTTGATACTACACAATGATAAGTACGAGGTCGTCGGACACCTTCATGGACGTATCTCTTGAATTCGGACCTTCATTTACGATGGCAACTGCACACCTGAAGCCTGGTGATTCGATCAAAGTTGAGCCGGGTGCGATGGTATCGCAATCCATGGGTCTTGAGATGAAAACAGGGATGAGTGGAAAGGGGGGCGGCCTAGGCGGATTCCTGAAGAGCATGGCAAAGAGTGTGTTCGGAGGCGAGTCCTTCTTTCTGAACACATTTACCGCAGGCTCCGGAGGGGGTTGGATCTCAATGGCGCCATCATCTCCAGGAGACATCAAAACCCTAGAGATCGAATCTGGGTCAAACATATTTATGCAAGGTGGAGCGTTTTTGGCCTCATCTCCAAACGTAAGTTATGATCTCAAGTTCCAAGGAGCCAAGTCGCTCTTTTCGAGGGAGAGCATGTTCTTCCTAAGGGCCTTCTCAGAAGGAGGACCGGGGCAGATTTTGTACTCTGCGTATGGTGCGATTAAGGAGATTGATGTCACCCCCTCGACCCCCTTGAAAGTTGACAATGGTCACTTGGTCGCATTTACCGACGGTGTACAGTACGACGTTGTCCCCTCCGGTGGCCTCAAGACCTCCCTCTTTGGAGGAGAAGCTTTGGTGTTGCAGATACAGGGATCTGGTAAAGTCTGGATTCAGACTAGAAATATAGAGGCATTCGCATCTTCGATTATCCCATTCTTGCCGGAAAGAAGCAACTAGCCTCAGTCATATCCCCTTAGGAATTCTTTGAATCAAGGGCTTTGTTGTAGCTACGACCCCGAAAATGCACGCAGTCACCAGGGCTATCATCGAACCACTGCCGGTATTCATCTCAGCCGAGAGGTACAGGCCAATCAGCACCGAGGCCATGCCGAAAAGCTGGCTTAACAGCAAGCAAGATCTGAAGCTTTTCCCAACTAATTGAGCAGTTGCTGCTGGTGTCACTAACAGAGCCGTGACAAGAAGAGTCCCCACGACCTGCACCATGGCGACTACGACCGATGCCGTGATAACACTGAACAAAAGCCCTATTCCTCTGACCGGGATCCCTTGAATTAGCGCAGCAAGTGGGTCGACACTTATCGCAAGCAAAGGTTGTGATATTACACCCAACAAAAATAGGGAAATTAGGCATATTGTGGTGATGAAATTCAAATCATAACTATCGATTAAAAGCAAATTTCCGAATAGGTATCCCTCTATATCCATCGTTATTCCGCCTCCTGAGACTCTCAATATAACGAGTCCGAAAGCGAGCATTCCTGTCAAGAAAATTGCAATCGATGCGTCGCCTGTCAATATTTCCCTTGATTGTAGCTCGTAAATCATTATGGATGCGACTATGCTGAAAACAAGTGCATAGGATAGTGGTGCCGTGGCGCCGAGGACTATACCAACGGCGATTCCACCGAATGAGACGTGAGCTAAACCGTCTCCGATCAATGACAAATTTCGAATTAGAAGAAAGCAGCCAAGAAAGCCCGAGACTACTGTGACAACCATTGATGCCAACAGGGCTCTTTGAAACATCTCCATCGTAAAGAAGAACGGAAAAACTTCACCTGGTGCAAATTCTCCTAAGACAATGAGGATTGGCGAAACCAATTCCAATAGTTCGACTCCCAACCCGTCAAAAGAGAAATGTTGCATCGTTTATTCCCTCCCTAATCATCCTGAATTTCGTGTACATGTTCGATACCCCTCAGGCTAGCAAGCTTTTCGAGATTTGGGAAGTCACTCGTTGGTCCATCAAATCTGATTGTTTCCTCCAAGAATACCATTCTGTGAGCAGTCTGGCGTATTGCAGTTAGATCATGTGATACCATGATGATTGTTTTTCCTTTCTCATGGCACAATCTATCGAGAAGTTTGAGCAAAGAATTTCTTGATTCACGGTCTATTCCGACTAATGGCTCGTCTAGCAGGATTAGATCAGCTTCCGTGGCGAGAGCTCTTGCAATAACCGCTCTCTGCCTTTGGCCTCCCGACAACCTGCCAACGTCTATATTTTGAACGTGCTCTAATCCAGTCATCCTGATTGCTTGGGTTGTTTTATTGCGTCTTGAATGACTGCCAAAATCATATAGATTTCCAGAGTGCAGGGTTCCTAATTTCACAAGTTCTCGGACCGTTAACCTAACGTTCTTCGGCAAATATGACGCTGCTTGTGAGACCCACCCTATCTTTTGGCGAATCATTCTTGACATAGGGGGGTGCCCGTAGATTCTTATCGTTCCAGAGTTAGACTTCAGCAATCCCAATACGGCCAACAGGAATGTGGATTTCCCAGAGCCATTTGGACCCACAATTCCCAGAAACTCTCCTTCATCTACCGTCAGACATACATCTTTGATTACTATCTTTCCAGATCTCACGACGGACAAATCACAGACGTCAAGTACCTGTCCAGCCACGGTTTACCCTCGCTGAAACATGTCTCCCCATCAAAAGAATGTATTGGATCGCATTGATTGAGGGGCTAGTTTTGCTTCCTCGCTCTAAGATACTGATAACCTAAATTCATCATAAGAATAACAATCACAGCCCCCGAGAATACGATTGGTAGGAGGTCAACTATGTGCATTCTTCACCCCTCCTCCCATTACATACGAGAGGTTGTCAATTAACAACCAATACCCGCAATCATGTTCTGGACATTCTTATTCATCATTGAGATGTAGTCATCATCGCTGTCACTGGGCCTCATTTCCATTGTGTAAAGGATCTTGATCTGGACTCCTGTTTCTTCCACTATACTCTGAACCGCAGTCTGGTCAGTGTATTCCTCGACGTAAAGAACAGTAATCCCCTCTTCCTTGATGTGGTCTACAACTTCTGCGACCTCGGCTGGAGAAGGTTCTCCTTCTGGATCCAAGCCATGGACAGTCATAATGTCCACACCATATCTCTCAGAGATATATGAGTAGGCATTGTGGTTAGCAACAATGGAGGGGTTCAGACCTGCTGCCGCACATGTTCCTTGGTCTCCGAATGCGTTTACGAACACTCCGTGCAGTTGAACGAGTTCCGTTGAGTATGCAGCTGCATTTGTCGCAAAAATCTCTGCACCCTCTGGGAAGGTCATGGTTAGTTTCTCTTTGACTAGGTTCAACTGTTCGTTGAAGGACAATGGGTCAAGCCAGCTGTGCGGATCGTAATCGAATGCTTCCTCATCTTCTCCTGCTTCAATCTCACTCTCTCCCTCATCACCGTGGTCATCGCCGTGACCACCATGATCATGGTCGTGGGCACCGGACGATTCTTCAGCAATAGGTTCTACATCTGCGCCAACTGAGTCTTGGAGGTAGTGCATATCCCTCTCGAACTCGTATGGGCTGTGAGCCGTGAAGACAGCGAACCCTGCCATGCCCTGCGTGTCCATGACCCAGGATGAATCGTCGCCTTCTCCTACGTGGAGCTCGAAGCAGCTTCCATTCTCAGCGATAGGAGTCATAGTACCTCCATCCTCGAGTATGATGCATGAGTCCCCTTCGATCATATCTCCCGCCGAGCCCTCTAGCGAGTGCATAGTTGGTTCATTTGGAGACTGGGTGGGTATCACGACTACTCTCATAGAAGGATCCGCGTAGCCCAATGTACCGTCCTCTCCCGCGACTGCCTGCATGTTCCATTTGTGCGTGCTGTCACTTGATTCGAAGATACCTGCCCACTCATAGGGCGCGGCTGGCTCAGTGAGGATGAAGAAATCCACATCGTTTGGGAATGCAAAGCCATAGTCGCCCTCTTCTTCGATGTGGATTGAGAGGTATCCAGTATGGTGGTCCTCGTCCCCGTGGCCGCCTGGTCCACTGTTGGCCGCCGTCCACATGAGACCGGCTCCCGTACAATCTGCCTCGTTGTCAAAGGTCTGATTGATTGTATGAGTGCTCATGTCGTAGCAAACCATGTCCTCTGGGAAGGATAGAGTGTGAACAACACGATCAGCGTGTATCTCAGGTAGGTGATTGTCTTCATGACCCATCCAAACATGGCCTGCAGCCGCGCACTCTTCCTCGGTTGCATCATAATTTGCATGAGTCTGTGTGTTGTGACACATGTCGTGGCCGTGGTCATCATCACCCATCCACATGTGACCGGCATTCGCACACTCCTCCTCCGTTGCATCGTAGTTCTCATGGGTTTCTGTGTTATGACACAAATCATCCCCATGGTCGTCGCCGTGGTCGTCGCCGTGGTCGTCGCCGTGATCACCATGATCATGGGCTCCACCGCCTTCCTGAGCAATCGGCTCGATATCCGTTCCAGCTGAATCCTTGAGGTAGTGTTGGTCCCTTTCAAATTCGGTAGGGACGTGTTGAGCATACATTGCCATGCCGGAAACCCCTGCAGTATCCATCGAGAATGTAGAATCGTCACCAGTTCCTACATGAAGCTCGAAACATGACCCGTCTGATGCTATGGGGGTCATGGTCTCGCCGTCTTCTACCACTTGGCAGTCTCCTTCCATCAGGGCCTCGACGCCGTCTTCCAGTGCGTGCATGGTTTCCTCGGTAGGTGTATCCGTGGGGATCAAAACCAATCGCATAGTTGGATCAGCGTAATCACCACCGACCTTTTGCATGGACCATGTGTGAGTAGCATCATTCATCTGGAAAATACCAGCCCACTCAAATGGTCCATCCCCATGGCCGTGGTGGTGATGATGGGCATGCCCGCCCAACATCTTCAGGGCTGCCATGTTGAAATCTTCCTCGTGATCTGACTCAAACTCCAAAACATGCTCTCCTTTTTCCATGTGGAACACCTGAATGGTGGTTTCAGCAGGGCACCCAGCAGGGTTGGTGAATTCCTTCTCTGGTTCTGCGTGACCGTGTTCTTCGTGGTCGTCATGGTCGTCATGGTCGTCATGGTCGTCATGGTCGTCATCTCCTGTATGACCGCCGTGCGTTTCTACCCCTTCGTCATGGTGGTCGTCGTGGTCGTCATGGTCATCGTGGGGCATTTCTCCGAGAGTGGTGGCTTCGAAGGGGCCCTCAGACATTAGATCACAGAGGTTGGAAATGAGGATTGAATCATAATCGAGTGTGGTTTCTCCAGATGGCATTGTGTGTGTCATGTAGGAGGGTGGTGCATTATCCATGGACGACAATGTGGATTCAACCCAGGGCTCTAGGTTTAGGCCGTGGTATAGGAATAGGTCCGAATTCTGCAATCTTACGAGGTCAGTCAGTGATGGCTCGTAGTCATGGACGGGTATGTTGTCCTGGCTCATGTATTCGACTACAATATTGTCTCCTCCTACGCCCTTTACCAACTCACCTACGTGATATGTGGAGACCATTACATTCCCGAAAATAACCGGCTCCACTGGCGTTGTGGTGTTGTCAATGATGATGGGAGTAGTATCATCTGTGTTGTTGTCGTCTGTGTTGGCATCGTCTGTGCTGATGCATCCTGCCATACTCGAAAGTACCATCAGGCCAGCAACCAATAGCGGTCTCATTGCATTACTGCTTGTCATATCCATCCGGCTCGATAATAACTATTTAAGTTATGTTAACAATTATATTTTGCATAATTATTATTATATCGATCATTTTCGGATGGGCATGTCACAGATAATAACGTTCAGCGCAGATGCCGAATTCGCCCAAATGCTTGACTCAATGACCAAGGAAACGGGGTACAACAACAGGAGTCGCTTCTTGAGAGACGCTGCTATGAACTACAACCAACAGATTACAAGCGGGGATCTGGAAAACATGGACGAGGGAGAAATAGCAGAGGGTACGATGGTGATCTATTTCCAACACGAGGCCGGAAAGCACCTAGAGAAATACAGGCACATCGGCGAGGTCAATGTACACAGCTACCAACACTCCTGCCTGAGCTTTTCACATTCTTGTGTGGATACGATGCAACTCAATGGAAAAGTTTCCTCAATCAGGGAGATGATAAAGGGAATCAGACAGACAGAGGGCGTCGACAAAGTTCAATTCATCATATCCCCGAAGCGTGATCATGGATGCTGCTAGGCATCGACCACGGACTTAAGCGAAAGGTTGCTTTCCGCGCTACATGGAAGCCCTTGTCAGACGCATCACGGACACATGGCTGTACGACGGATTTAGTACAAACAGAGGTGACTTCCTGCTCCATGAAGATGGCAGTTGGGAAAAGAGCAAGGGAGATGAGGACGTACACGAAGTCATTGATGGGAAGAATCGCTTTTTCACACGCTCGCTTCAAAATTGGCATACTCACCTCCCAATGACACTCAATCGGGGGATGGGCGAAGGATTGGACCTGATGTCATGGTTGAAGACATCGATTTTTCCCACTGAGGAAAAAGTCACCAGGGAACTCGTCAGAATCGGTGCCTCAGCCGCAGTTTCGGAATTGATTGCGACAGGCACGACCTTTGCATGTGACATGTACCACTTTCCCGAGAGCATAGGTCCAGTCTTGGATGAATCCGGCATAAGGGGTATCGTTTGTGGGCCAACCACCACTTGGCCACCAAGCGAGATTGGATCAGAAGACCTGACTGCCCTGAGAGGACTAGAAAGACTGCTTTCAGATGGGCCACTGGGGGATGGAAGAGTTGAGTATGGCGTTGCCACACACGCTGTATATACATGCTCTGAGGAAATCCTGATGAGGGGCAGCGACCTTGCTAGGAAGCACGATTCTACTCTGCACATCCACACCAGTGAGACTCGAGATGAGGTTGTCAACTGCCATAAAGAGAGGGGGATGTATCCAATAGAATACCTCGATTCTATCGGATACTTTACTGACAGAACCGTTTGCGCCCACTGCGGGTGGGTCACCAAGAAGGAAATGGGGATCCTGGCCAGTAAGTCTGCTATTTGTGTGCATTGCCCAACATCAAATCAAAAGTTGGCATGTGGTGGAACAATGTCTTATCCCGCGATGAAGGAAGCTGGAGCGGATATTAGACTTGGTACAGATGGTGCTGCAAGCAATAATTCACTAGACCTTAGGAGAGAGGCAAAGGCAGCCAGCATGATACAGAGACACGATCACTGGGATGCCACGATCCTGGATCCGGAAGAAACTTGGATCCTAGCGACGAAAGATTCCAAGGATTGGGTCTCATGGGACCTGTCTGACATCCGAATGAGGCCGATCGGGAGAGATGGTCGCAGACTTTTGGCAAACTTGCTCTATTCGGATTCGAAGTGCATGGATGTTTTCGTAGAAGGAAGGTCGATCCGAAGAAATGGTGTCACTCTGACACTAAACGAGGGAGAGATAGGCAGACAGTTGGAAGATTCAGCAGTTGAGTACTATCGGGACATTTGATCTCGGTGTGGGTGAGCTTCATGGTTGAGAAGGAAATAGTCAACCGATATTACCTACTCCCTCGCTGGCTGATATTTTCTGTGAAGATGATTGACATTATCTCAACCAGGGCCACATTGCGTATTCTCGAATACTTCTTCTACAAACCCGTGAAATTCAATGTTCCAAAGAGGGAAGAGGAGTTCATCTCTAAATCAGTCACATCAACGATGGTCATGTCCCAACTAGAGGTTGGTATTGAAATCTACAGAATGGAAGCTGAGGGTGAAAGGGTGCTTCTTGTACACGGCTGGAATGGAAGAGCCGGGCAATTCCATGCGATTGCGAAATCATGTCATGATGCCGGGCTGGATGTCACAGCTCTAGACCTACCTGGCCATGGAGAATCTGATGGTAGACACACTGCACTTCCGGAGTTTGTTGATGCGATCTCGGAAATATATGCTCATCATGGTCCTTTTGACCACATCATCGGTCATTCCATCGGGGCTATTGCCGTTCTAAATGGTCCTAGGTTTGGATTGAAATTCAAAAAGATAGTCACCATCAGCATCCCCGCTACCAAAGTCAGGAGCCTGTTTCAAAACTTCATCAAGATGTTCGGACTTTCAGTTGATAAATACACTGAATTATTGATAGACAGGGCCAGCAAGAAATACAACGCTGATCCGAATTCATTCGATCCGTGCATTGTCTCAAAGGACCTGGATTCCGAGGTCCTAATCATACACTGCCGAGATGATGAGGATGCAAGGGTTAGCGAATCTATTCAACTCAACGCCATGGTTGAAGGTAGTGATTTGTATGTCGCCTCTGGGCTCGGCCATCGGCGAATCTTGAGGGACGCGGAAGTAGTTGGTCGGTTAGTGGATTTCCTATGTGCTTGATTCCTTTCAGAACGCTGTTGCCAGTGCGAAAATTAACAAGAAGAATCCCGCTAACGCCAACACAAAAGCCGACATTATGCCGTAGGCAAAAGACCTTCTTTTTGTTGCAAATCCCCAGATGATTCCTCCAACCATAACAACAGGCCACATAAAGCAGGTTAATGTCGATGCTAGTTCATTCGGGTAATCCTCCGAGTAGTAGTATGCGGACAAAAATTCGACATCGGTATTTGTGGCAATTAGCAACCTACTCTCATCCAGGGTCCACAGGATAGTTCCATCATCTTCTTCAAAGAAATCCACCCAACTGGGTTCAAACCAAGTGTATCTCCCGTCGTCCGCCTGGAAACTCGCAAATTGGCCGGAATCTGAATGGATCGACGCCACCCAGGTGGGAGATTCTGCCCATATTTCCCACCAATCGTAGCCATCATATTCAGACTCGAAATCACTGGATGTGCTAAAAGAAACGACCGTGAGGTTGTCTCCCTCCACAATCGTATGTTCTATGTTGTCGTTCCTTGCAAACTCATAGTTATTGTATCCGTAATCAGGTTGGGGGGTGAATAATGATATTGAAAATAAAACCAAGGGTACTCCAATCAATCCAAAAAAGAACCAAGCCACCTTTGGAACACTGGACTCTGGCACCGAACTTGCCCGCCCCCAGACGTCGTTTGTCCCTGGATTAGGTAGTTCGTTCACTCCTCCCTCCAAAGTGTAATTGGTAGTTTTCGGTATCCTCAAACTTTTCGGAGCATCTGCATCTTGTTCACCATCAAGATCGCTTTTCCACCATTCGTTTCCCATAATTACCTCACTGAATCCCTACTCACAAACCGCAGATGGATGGCCGAACCTCAAAAACACAACGGCTTCTTTTGCACATTGATATGGATTTTCATCTCAGAAAAACGACTGCAAAGGCACTCATCGAATTGATGATGTCGTGATGTTGATTGAGATAAAATTCTCCATCAATTGAGTAATTCAACTCAATGCTCGTAGATGGTAGTATACTCTTCAACTCCCAACATATTCTCAGATAACACTTCAACCATGACAGCAAATCTGCATTCCCTTTTTACATCGCAAACCACAAGCCTCTGATGATGAGGATAGGGCTTACTGGGACCCCGGGCGTGGGAAAGACTGCAGTCGCTTCCATCTTGTCTGGTAGGTTCACCGTAATCAAGATCGTTGATCTGGCGGCCGAGAAAGGTTATCTGGGCCCCATTGATGACGAGTTTGGCGCCAAGGAGATTGACATTGAATCTTTGGCTTCCACTTTGGAAAAAGAATGGCAGGAGCCGCCAGAAAATACGACCGTGATTGAGGGGCATCTATCGCATTACCTCCCCTGTGACTTAGTGATAGTGCTCAGGTGCGCCCCACATATACTCAGGTCGCGTTTGGACCAAAGGGGGTACCCGGAATGGAAAATAAACGATAATGTAGAGTGGGAATTACTTGGTGGCCCATGGAACGAGATTGGGTCCGACCATGTGCCATGGATCGAGTTTGACACCACTGGCTCGAGGCCGGAAGAAATCTGTGATATGATTCAAAAATCCCTAGATTCGGAATTAGAAGGTACCGAATCTTCATCCGTGTTGGATTGGGCGGAGGATATTGGAGGGTCGTGATGTTCGAGCGCCTAAGGG
>CEUR01026974.1_pt1 | contig 14543 bp, 9 predicted proteins | sample 356411 | NCBI WGS metagenome assembly CEUR01 (sample SAMEA2622715, study PRJEB7988) | marine metagenome | biome: marine biome (ENVO:00000447); feature: surface water layer (ENVO:00002042); material: "saline water (ENVO:00002010), including plankton (ENVO:xxxxxxxx)" | depth 5 m
CTTCTTTTTAGTGATTTTGACCATTATTATATATATTTTTGGTGATTTTGACAAATAAAAATATACTTTTTTTGTATTTTCTACTAATAATAATATTCTTTATACTTATGGAATGGGTGCAAGTGAAAGATTTCCAGTTTCTCTAAATGCAGTGAACGTTGTCTGCTTTAAGATTGACTGGGAAGAGAGAATGTTAAATGTTCTTCTATTAAAGAGGAGTATTTCTCCACATAAGAATAAGTGGTCGCTTCCTGGTGGTTTTGTCCAAGGTGATGAAACTTTAGAGGAAGCAGCAAGAAGAATCTTTGTAGTTGAGACTGGCATCTCCCCTTCATTTTTAAGCCAATTTAGATCATATAGCGACACCAAAAGAGATAAACGTACAATCAATCAACGATCTGGCCAGAAAGCAAGAGTAATCACCACTGCTTTTACTGCTATTTATACAAGTGATGAAGATTTACAATTAGATGAAGAGAGTGAAGATATCAGATGGTTTAAGATACCAAGACGTTATTTCAGTAGATACATACCAGATAATATGGCTTTTGATCATCATGATATGCTGTTAGAAGCTTCGAATAGGCTTCGAATATCCTTAGAATATAGCGGCTTAGCCACTCGTTTCTTGCCTGAATACTTTACATTAGGGCAAATCCAAGATGTGTATGAAATCATTTGGGAAGTTGAATTAGATCCTGCGAACTTTAGAGAGAAGTTAACAAATGTAGAAGGGTGGATAAAAGAATCTAAATCTGGACCTAAAGATGCCGAACCAAGAAGAGGTAAGCCTCCAACATGGTACAAAGAGCATGACATTCCACAATTTGAAAGGATGATAACTAATCCTAGTGGTGCTGTTATCAGAGAGAAAGAGTCTGAATACCAAAAGAATTTAGATAGTTTAACCGGTGAGATTCCAATAATTAAAAAATAATGATGTTCCTATGAAAAAAAAAGTAGTTTTATTTTTAGCAGTTTTTGTATGTTGTACTTCAAATAGTTCTACATATACTTACGACGAATGCGTTAAATTAACCCTAAGTCCTGGAGATTATAAAAAATGGTTGAATGATGAGATCGAACTTAGTAGATATTCTGAATTAATTAAAAAATGTTTAGATGAAGAAATTGTATTTGCTGAAGAAACAGTAAATAAAAACAATGCAGATAAGTCCAATACTACAACTACTCAATTGTCTGAAACAAGTAGTAGTACTACTAGTACTAGTACTACTACAAATGTCAATAGTAATATTTCATATTCTCAAAATGCTATAAATGCTTACATCGAGCTTTTTACCGATCAAGGAGAGGGTATTGCTTCTAAGTGGCAAAAAGATACAGTAAAAATATATATAGGAGGTGACCCGTCAATAATTCAAAGAGACACCTTTAATTATGTGGTTGGTGATTTTAACAGGATAATTGATAATATAAGTTTTGAATTAACTAATAGTTTTGGTGACATAAATTTTTATTTTGGAGATTTATCATCATGGCAGACATCTCAAAGTTTAGAAATGAAAGAATGTCAACCTTATAGGTTAGTAACGGATAGTCGTGTTGATATAAATACTTACATGTGGAATCAAATAAATAGCGGAGATAAAAGTATTAGCCTAGTTTGTATTTATGTTTATAGCCAATCTGAATATACATTTGACTTACCAAGTGCGTCTGAAAAAGCAATAGAGACATGTGCCATATGGGATATTAGAGTATCTTTAGCCCTAAGTGTTTTTTATCCTTCGTTTGCACTTAATGATGAAATATACGGTCCAGGGGTATATTCTGATTATGAATACTGCAATCCTGACTCAACAGCTTTCAGTCCAATAGATGAAGAGCTTTTAATGATACACTATGACCCACGATTAAATAATTTAACAAGTTTAAATGAGGTGCTCGAAAGGGTTAAAACATTTAATAAGTAAAGTGGCGATAGCTTTTTAATTGTCATCTAAATCTATGGTGCACCAGGCAAAGACTCACAAGGCTCTTGATCTCCATCACCATCTAGTCCAGCGACATCACCGTAGTATGGATAATAAGTGTCAAACCAATTTTTTGCTTCTAGGTATGTTTCAAAATCAGAACAGTTTTTTGTATTTCCAGGATTAATTGGAATTGTTGTAGAGGTATTAGGAATAGTAGTAGTAGTAGTAGGGATTGTAAGAAGCGGTTCTGGAGTTGCGTCATTATACGTGTAGCCTTCTGGACAAGTAGAAATCATCTCTGAAAGTGCATCCCATTCTCTTTGTGTTGCAGAAAGATTCCAAAAAGATTTGATTCTTATCCAGTCGTACGCATATTCACACCAATATTCAGTATTGTCAGGCTTCCAGTCTTCAGGACCTAGTGCTCCTTTTGACCTGTTTGCTCCTGATTGAACAGCCAGGAGATGATCACTGTCCCCTAAGTAATTTGCATATTCCTTTTTTTTTGAAAGTGACCATTCATGTCCTCCTGAGTCATGTGCATTTTTGAGTGGTACAAAATGATCTACATCTAAATCTGATGCTGAATAGTAATAAGTAGCTGTATATACTCCGTACCATTTTCCAGTATTGACGTAACAGCCAGAAGAATTGGTAAATGTTACAACTTCGAAAGTTTCATCTTGAAGTACCTCATGTCGTACATTTTGACAATCTCCGTCTTCATCTGACCAGTGACTCCAGTCGTCTCTTTCATAAGTGGAAATAGAGGTACTAATTTCTTTGATTACAAGCTGTGGATAACCTGGGTCAGATTGAATTGATGTTGTTGAGGTTATTGGGGGTGTATAATTTGTGAAACATAAATCATAAGTGAAAACTTGGTCACCATTTTGTTGTTCACTAATAATATTTATCTCAATAGTATAATTAGCTGCTTCATTGCTGTCTGTATTGTCTATTTGATAAGAATAGGTGCCACTTGTATATGCTGTAGGAAAAGTAATTAATTCTGCGTTATTTTCTTTTGTGAAGAATACTCTGGTGAAATTACCATCATTCTTTTCAACCAAAATTCCAATATGTATTATATCGCCACTACCAGCCTCAGCCGTCCACTCTAGCTCATAAATATCAATACTAATATCTCCAATTGGGCAGTTTGTGATAAGAACTTTAGGAGGGTCTACTTCAGACCCCTCATCAGCCAATGTTGTTGTGGTTGATGTAGTTGTAGATTCAGATGTAGTTGTAGATTCAGATGAAGATGTAGTTGTAGGTTTAGTTGAAGAAGTAGTTGTAGGTTCAGATGTAGTTATAGTTTCAGAAGTAGTTGTAAATTCAGATGAAGATGTAATTGTAGATTCAGATGAAGATGTCGTCGAACAAGAAATCAACATCAACAATAGGATTGATTTTGTTATTTGTTTAAGACTCAAGCCTTAATTACCTTTAATCGTTTGCATGCCCTACATCTTTAACTGGTATTAATCTAATATATCCAGCGCTATCTGTTGATTTTGTTTTGATTATTTCATAATTCTTATCAACCCGTGCTTTATTAAAATCATTTATATGTCTTTCTGGTGCAAATTGGAAAAAATGCCAGCTGTTTTTTTTGGTATCTAAAAGGTTTACATTGTGCTGATCCACCATTTGCATAATTTCGCTATTTTTATTTACTTTAAAGACTTTTTCTTCAATTTCACTTTCAATCGTTGGAGATTTCCATAGACGTTGCTTAATTTGTTGTTTATCACTTTTTATCTTTTTTACATTTGATTCAGCTTCTAAAATACCTTTTTCAGATATTAATTTAATATACTTTTCAAGCTCGTCTTCCAACTCTTGAAATGATGCTTTACTAAAATTTGAAGTTTTCATTCCAAATAATTTCTCTTTATTATTTCTTATAGATGTGTCAATCATATTTAAGATTTCAACGCTCCCAACTTTTACAAACATATCAAAAAACTGTTGGTCTTGCACGCCTTCACCTTTGATAATTTCGGAGTAAGCTGGATTCACCAAATCATAAACTGTCTGGATATTTGAATCTTCAATTTCTATCTCTTGAAGTTCTTCTTTCTTTAATTCAAAATATTTTTTAACCTCTTCTAGCATTGCTTTGTGTTCTTTAACCTTATTAACTAAATCTCCCTTCAAATACCCATACTTAATATCATTTATGACTACATCTCCAATGTTGGTTTCTAAGTTTTTTGCAACCATGGCTAATTCTGAAAAGCCTATTTTTCTTGCCCAAAGTTTTAAATAATAATCAGAGATTAAAAGAAGAATAAAACTCAAATAAACTAGTAAAGAATAAACCATCAATAACGGAACAAACAAACTAAAAATTGAACCCGCCCTATTAGCTCTATTTTTCCACTTGTTCCAATTTTCTATTGCCTCATAGTCATTGTCCTCAACAGCTTGCTCATATGAAGATGAAGTCCATAAGAAGGTTTGGCATTTTTTAGCTGTTGGACTATCACCAATAACAAATTCTGAGTAGAAGTCTATTAAAGAATAATCTAAGATGATGGAATTTTCCATACCTGGGTATTCAGACTCTGAGCAATCTGCTCTGACACCACTGATGTAGGATGCAAGGAAAATAGTAATAAATAAAATTATTGAAGAAAAGATAAGGTGAATAACCGTGCCCTTACCTTCGTTGCCTTTTTCTTTGCTTTTTTTATAGAAAAACTGTGTAAATATTTTCTTACCTAAAACTAAATTTAAAAATTTTGGCACTGTTTTTGAAATCTGTCCTATAGTTTCAAATAATTTAACTTTATAGCTTGACTGAATTTTTTCTTTTATCTCCTGCTCTGTTCTTGGGCTCAATGCTTCTATTTCATTATCTAGAGTGGGAAGAATTACTTGAAGCGTATGCTGTTGCTCAAGGTTAGAAATAATTTCTTCACTAATTTTCCGTATTAGTTCATCTCCCTGATTGACTAATTCTGATTTTTCAGCACTAATATCTATACCTTTTTTTTGTAAATTTATAAAATGATTCTCAGGAATACCCTCTGTTCTAACACTTGCAAAAGAAGCCAAATCTTCAGATAGATTATTAACTTCAGTTTTAATATCATTAAATTTTTCTTCCAACCTTTTTTGATATGTTTCTATATTGAACCTTACTCTATTTACTTTTTTGCTAAAGATTGATGAATTTTTGTTTTTTTTCAAACCAAATGCATCAAGAAGTGTATTTTGAATTTCTTTGATTTCTTGAATTGAATTATAAATTTCGCCTTCATTCTTCAAAAGTTCTTTTTTATCTAAATCTGTTCCAAACTGCATTTCTGAAGGCCTGGATATGTTTATTTTTGAAACTGTATCCGCAGTTTTAAGGTTTCCACTAATAGAGTCAAGAGAATTAAAAATTACATCAGCTGTAATATTTTTGTCGCCAAAACCAACAGATACTTTCTTGAAACCTGGAATAAATATAGTGTTTTGACTTGTAATCTTATCGGATGTAACTTCTTGAAATACTTCAGGAATTTTAAGAATCTCAATAAATTCTGCTATCGCATTCTCACCATCTAAATCTTTATCCCATTTGGCAAGTTCAGCAATTGATCCAGTTGAATCAATCTTAAGACCAGTTGGTCCAGGAATCCAAATTGATGTAATGTCTTTTTTATTTTTTAGCTGATTGGGTAACTTGAATTCTGCCTTGCTGTCTTTTACTTTAAATTGATCAACAAATACAGCAATAAATGTAAAAGAATAATTTGTTTCTCTAAATTGATCAATGACTTTCCAAAAATCAGGTGGTGTCTTTTGCAAAAGACCATTCATTTTAAATATTATACTGAAGGGCTTCAAGGTTCCTTCAGAACTATTCATGGAGTAAAGCAAATCTTCAATTGATTGTTTCTTAATTTCTTGAACAACAGCAGGATTGGTTAAGTCAAAATAGACGGTGTCGTTTAAATTGTTGTCAGTCATTTAATTTTGATAAAGAAAGAATATGATTTATTGTTAAATCTTCATCAGTAAGTGATATTTTTCTGTCTAATATTTCAGGAAGGACGTCTTCCCAGAAATGTAAATACTCTTTTAGTTCTCTAACAATACTCTCATCTTCTTTAAATCCTTCAATCTTTTTATTAAGATTTTGAATTTCTTTATTTTTTAAAGTATCTGTTATAAATGTAAAGTGATTTGAAGGTTTAGGTTTTTCGTTTTGAATTTCTTCAGGTATTTCTTTTTCTCCTTGACCTCTCAATTTTTTCAATTCTTCAATTTCATTAGTAGAAGCAGTTAATTGAAACTTTAGAAAATCTTTCATGAAAGTAGGTAGGGGATTTCCCACAGTGCTTTTACTGAGAGGGATGACCAACTCTTCTGCTGCTTCTGAATCTTTGTATACAAATTTAGTAACTTTTTTAAAGTCTGAGTCTGCAACTACACCATCATCTGACTGGAAACTTCCTTTTCCTAAATAAATTGACAAGAAAAGCCTTGTTAAAACCTTCATTGCGTCGTTCTCTGATCCTATTAAATTTTGACTAGATCTTCCTAGCCTTCTTCTCCACATTATTTTGTCTTTTCCTGGAGTATTAATTTCGCTTTCATAAGCAGCCTTTATGCACTCATATGATTCTTCATTTCCGAGAATACCTTGAGACATAATTACATAAGTTACAACAATTGCATCTCCTTTTGATGCAGTAAACTCCCACCCTGCATCATTTTGTATAGTGCCTAATGCACCACCCGTTGTTAGCTTTTTCTTAATCCAGTCTTGAATAGCCTTGTTTTCTGTAAAAGCAGGATAAGTAACCCTGACCATTTCCTTAACACGTGTTTCGTTTTCATATTTATCATTTGATGGTAGTCCACCTGGAGCAACCATTGATGCTATTTCAGAGCTTAAACCAGCTATAGAAATTTTCATAATGTCGTTTTGATTGGCTTCATCTATTGCACCTTCAAGTATTGTTCTTAAATCAGGAACTACTGGAGATAATTTTTCTTCGGAATCGAAGTATCTATTCACTCCTTCAGATAACATTTTTGAAACAGAAGGGTCCACCATATCGATAAGAATTTCTCCTAATTTAGAGTATTCTCCATCTACTTTGCTCCAAACAGATGCCCAACTGTTGTTGGATTGTTTTAGCACTGTTGAAAGTTGGTCAACTGGATTTTTATCTTTTAGAAATGGAGTTCCGTTAAAAGCATTCTTCAAGCTATCCCAGGTTTTATTTAATGATCCTATGTTTGGAAGAAATTCTTTAACTAATTCTCCCTGGTTCCCAATGTCAGCTTTTGCTTGTAATAAGCTGCTGGAGTGATCGTCGCTCCAATTACCAATTGTTCTTCTTATTTCATCAATTTCATCTTGCCATGCTCCTTGTACATTGAGACTAAATTGTACATCATTAAACAATGCTTGAGACCAATAGTATGGAATTAACTCTTTTTGAACATGGTTTTCAATTAAAGCAACCCATCTATCAAATTTTTTCTTGTTCAAACCTCTTGCTTTTTTTAACTTATCAGTAGGTGCGTTCATTTGTGAAAAATTCTTAATTTTATCTAAAGCGGACCCACTCACATCATTAGGTTCTCCAACTAATGCATTAAATGCATCAAATATATTAATGTCAGATTTTTGTTTTAATACCTCATCGATAATTTTTTTAACATTGATGGAACTAAGTCGTGCTGAAACTTGATACTCGATTTGCTGTTTGATATCACCAAGACTCTCTACTTGAGCTCTTAGATATCTAGTTGCAATTTCATCAATGTCCTTTGATTTACTTGGAGTTTTTGGCCTAGGTGGTAGCGAGGTGTTTTCTGGAATTAAGTTTTGAAGTGACACAAAATCTAATTTAGCTGCTTTTAGAATTGCATCAACATTATCACTTCTATCTTCTTTTTTTTGTTTTTTTGACTCTTCTATTGCCTCTGTTATAAAATAACCAGATACTAAACTACTAATTCTTTCAATAGGTATTGATAGCCTTGACGCCACAGCAGGAACTAGTGGCTTTAACCCAGGCCCATTAATATCGTCATCTCTTCTTTGGTCTTTGTTTACTAAGTCTGCAAAAAAAGATAACTTTTTACTATCTTCTATTTTTAACTCGCCACCTATGTTTGATAGGCAGAATGCAGCAATAGATTTATACACATCGTCTAATTCAGCATTAGGACCTTTAGTAAAAGTAAAGCAGATTGGAATTGGACTTTTTTCTTTATCGCCGCCGATTCCAATTGTTAGCTGTCCTGGATAGGTTTGTTTAAAGTTTTCTGCCTGAGCAGCTGACGGCGCATTTGTATAATCAATTAACTGAGCTAAATCTGAGATTGCATATCCACCGTTTAATTTTGAATAATGATAAGCATCCGCTGGTTGGTCTTCTTCAAATGCCTGCGGCATTAGTACCAGTGGAAACATGTATGTTGTTAGACCAAGATTTTTATTACGTATCTTTTCATCAAGAAGATGTAAAATGTCATAAAATATTCCCGTGCCCGTTCCTCCAGCAATAGAGAAAGCAACATAAATATAAAGCTCCTCTGCAGGGCCATTTTTACCAGAAAGTCTCTCTAGCTCTCCTTGCGATTTTGATATATTATCAAGAGCATCATCAAAATTTGTAAGAAAAGCATCTGCATTTGGTTTTAGAGATTCAAAAAGAGCAGCTCTGCCTACTAATGGAAATTGTCCAGCTCCAGCTGAAATTGGAGATACATTAGGTTCTTGATCTTGCGGTGGCAACCAACTTTTTACGCTTTGAGGCATTTGTGCTCTAAGTCCACTAGCTACTACTTTATATGAGCTTGGCACTGACATATCTGTTATAGGGGTAGTTGTTGAATAGTAAGCCTCATCATTTTCCACGCCTAATCTTGTTCTATGTTTTTTTACCTCAGAAGAGTCTGTATCAATTAAAACTGTTTGTATGTTCCGAGGAAGCTCAAATGGACTAAGGTTTAATGTTGGGTGTGCTTTCATCAATGATGTGCCATCTGGTCCACACATCTCTTTTCTGAGCATAATATCTAACTCAGTTGCTACGTTTATTCCTGTTCCGCCTAATCCTACAAAAAGTAGTCTTTGATTGATTTCTAAACTCATAAATATACTTTCTAATCTTCTAATTCTAAGTCTGAATCATCACTCTCCATATCTAAAGGATTGTATTCGACTTCTGGAGGATCTGCAATAAATTTAATTGTGTTGTTGTTCGGTAGTATTATTTCAACTTCTTGTTCTCTAAAACCTGTCTCTTCAACAATATTTTCAGGGTCAAAATATCTTAAGGAATTTTCATTTGATTCCTCATCTCGGTTTGTAAAAAGTCCTACTAAACCAATTTTGTCCTCTGAAGATAAGATAAGATTTGCCTCTTTTTTGTCATCTGTTTTTTTAATAGAAGCTGAATCTTCTTGCATGGTTACATAGAAGTATTCGAATTTTGATTTATCGATTAATGCAATTGTCTCAATTTTGTGATTTAGACTGTTGTAGGATTCTATTTTTCCACTAGGCAAAAATCTTTTTCTCGATGCTAAGTAAACTAACAGGGCTAATAAAAGTAAAGAAGCTCCTACTATCAACACCCAAGGGAAACTACCTTCTTCAACTATAACTTCTTGTTCGATGGGTCCTGTAGTGGTGGTTGTGGCTGGGATGACTTCATAGCTCCATTGTTCAGTTGGTTTATACTGCAAGTCTTTATATTCTGAATTTATTTTTAATCCATCATTTACTGGTTGTAAAATCATTTCATTAAAACCAGACTGAAAGACTAAGCCTTCAAATGCATTGATAGTTACTTGGTTGTTTGAAAATTCAATCAACTCTTCTCTGTCTGAATTGCTGAATTGTGCACTGAAGACAGCTTTGTCTATTGCAAGACTTAAATCTGTAGCATCAGATCTTGTTGGAAGTAATTCCAATGTGCATTGATCAACACCATCTTTTAAGGTGTTGAGGTTACAAGAACTCTCGATGTAAAAAGTGCCGTAAAAATCAATTACTAAAGGTATTAAAGGTTTATAAGAGCCTGCTTTATTCTCATCAAATACTTCTGTGTTTGCAGACCAAACTCCTTTGACGGGATTTAATTCTTGATAACAGAATATGTAAGCATCTTCACACTCTTCATCAAAATTAATTTCCACTACCGTATTTCCGGCTGAATCTTGAACTATAGGCTGAACACCATCAACTCCGTTGAGATTAATTTTTATTTCTACAGATTCCCATAAGTCAGAAACATCGAATAGGTGCGGTTTGCTAGGTTCTAATAAAATTACTTCTTTTGACTCGCCGCATGTAACTTGTTTCATCGCAGTACTTATACTTGCTTGAAGTTGACTTACAGTTCTATTTTCCTCATTTAAATATACTCTCTGTGGGTTTTGTTCTTGACATGCTCTTCTTTCTGCACTGAAACCTAGCCATGTATTTAAATCACTTGCCTTTGCGTCCCCAAACCCAAATATAAATAGTTGTACATTATTTTCTATCATTAATGGGGCGATGTTCAAATATCCTCTTTCGTACTCAATATTGGCCTCGGGTGACCCGGCACCCGTATCTAAAGGATCTAATGCACCATCAGTCAAAAGTAAAAATACGGGGACATAGTTTTCTGGATCGTTAGATATTACTTCAAGACCAAGTTCGAAAGCTTTAATTTGATTTGTATCATTTTCAACACCTTTAACTCTGTTATCTCTCTCTAAATTGTCAGTTCTGGAAGATTGTATTTTGTTTGTACAATCACGAAAAAAATTACTTCCATCCAGAGTCCTAATTTCTTTCGCTTGTTTGGTTTCGCAAATTTGAACAGCCTCTGTAGCAAATGCAATAATTGAAACTTTACTATTGTTTAGTTTGTCATTATTCAAATAAGTTGGAAGATTTTGAATTAGCTGTTGTAGTTCTTTAGTATCAACAGTTTTTAAACTTCCGCTGATATCAGCTAAAACTACTAAATGGATAAGCTCCTCTGTTTCCTCGTTAGCATAGGAGTGTGAAATATGTGAAAACTGAGATGTAAGAAAAATCATTACAAGGGCAATTATTTTAATTGACTTTCTCATTTTGGACATTATATCATGATATAAATTGACTAGTTGTGTAAATTTTTCAAAGGAATTATTCTTAATATCTATTTTCTCACTATTGTTTTCATTTTGTTCTACAACAACCTCTGAGAGTAGTGGTTACACATATGATGAATGTGTTACAAAAACCTTAAGTAAAGGAGACTATGAAAAGTGGCTTAATGACGAAATAGATCTAAGTCGATTCGAGGAATTGATTAACAAGTGCCTAACTGGAGAAATTGACTTTTCTGAAGAAAGCTCAGTCGATACAAAAATAAGTGATGATAGTACACAATCTAATGAAACAACTGATAGTACAACAGCCAATGACACTCAAACCACTACAACAAATTTGTCTAATGTTAAGGGATTTAATTCAAATACGGTAGAAGACATTGAAAAATGGCCAATGGTTTACTCTTTTGACAATCTGAAAGACAACTCTATAAAAAACAGTCAAGACATTCTGTCTGGAAAATTTTCGGGTACAAAAGTAAAAAAACTACAACTAATATTTAACAATTGTAGGTCCACTATTTACACGGTAGAAAATGTTGAGATAAATCAATCATCTGAAGATTTTCAAATAAGTTCAGGCACTTGTAAAAAAGGTACTGATATAAATGATTTTAGATACCTACAAATTAGAAATGATGCGCATAGAGTAAACCTTAAAAATAACGGAGAATTTGGAAAGACAACAAACAGTTTTGATTGTTGTCATTTACTAGATATGAATGAATTACTGAAATCATTCTTAGATACTTTAAATTTATTTTTTACAACAACCACAACAACTACTACCACTACAACTACAATTCCCTATCCACCATCAATAGTTTTTGATAGTTGCCCAAATGAAGTAAAGCCAGGAGATACGATAACTTATAATTATAGAGTTTCAGGTCCTTCATCAAGAATTACAACAATTGGCTTTCAGCTTAGTTTGAATGAAGTAATTGAATTTGAGGATTTAATTGAAAATAATCCTAATTTAGCACTGCCAGGAAAAGCAGAGGAAATAACTTACTCATATGAATATGTTGTTCCGGACATACAAGATCCCACAATTATAACTTTCTCTGTTTACGCTGTAAATGAGAGGGGTAATCCAAAAGAACAAATATGTAATACTTCTCTAATTTTACCGGAAAGAATAGTTCCAGATCTGAATAAATTAGAAGTGTATGCTGGAGAAAGTTATGACTATGATATCGGTGATTATGCTCCATATCAGAGTACTGGATATATCCGTGATAGAACTTTTAGGATTAGAACCTACTTAATGCTAGAAGATACACTAGATACGGTGACGTTTACTCTAACTCCACATGAGTCAATAGGTTCAGTATTTTTAGTTTGTGAAAAAGTATTTGATAAAACGACTCTCTACCCCGCGGGGTATGAAATAAATTGTAATGTCGACTATCCATCAGGTAAGATAGAAAGATTTGTTCCATATAACAAAAGAGACAGAGAATGGCAGGGATGGTATAGATTAGATATACAATTAATTGATGGAGTTGGAAATACAAATACAGTTCAATACTGTAAAGCTTTAAGGATTGTTGGTGGTTGGCAAAGTAGTTACTCTGATACTACAACATATCTATATAACGGATACTATTCGCAGTACTGGAATGAAGTATATAGAAATAGGGGACAGTGTTAATGGGTTTTGATGATGATTTTCTAGATGATGAATTTTTAGATGATGAATTGGACAATGGCTTTGAAGACTTATACGAAACCCCCAATTTCTTTGATGACATTATTGAATTATTTAAAGATATAGATAAAAAAATTTATATTGGAATTGTTGCATTTGCGATAATTGTTTTATCTTTTACAATTGTTCAAAATTTTAACTTCACAAAAACTATAGAAGGGGTTAAAAATACTGAATTAGACGAAAATTCACAAAGTGTTGAAAATACTACGACTACAACTATCCCAACTAACACTTCTCCCGCTACAACTGCCTCAACCAATAAGAAAGCGACAACAGATCCTTTGCGTTCAACAGTAATGGTTGCATTGCCAGATTGTGAATACATGGGTTCTGGAACTATTATTTCAAAATCAGGATATATTTTGACCAATGAGCATGTAATTTCTGATGACGGTACCTTTTGTAATGATTATATTGTAATTTTAACTTCGGAATCTGGAGAAAAAGATCCCGTCCCTGAATATATTGCAGAAATAGTTGAACAGAGTGTTGCTTTAGATATTGCTATTCTAGAAATAATTGGAACATATGACGGAAGTCCATTGCCAAAGGTCTTTAAAAATATGTGTGTTGGTGACTCTGATTTAGTTTCTCAAGGAGATAATTTATTGATATGGGGCTATCCAGATGTTAGATGGGTAAACTTTGACACACCTGGAAGAATAGATGTTAGTCAAGGTTTTGTGTCTGGATTTGATGCTGAAACTGGACTGTCTGAAAAAGCATGGATTTCACTTTCATCAACAATATCTTCTGGAAATTCTGGTGGTGGAGCTTACAACGAATTAGGCCAACTTGTTGGAGTTCCTACAGCGGTGTTTCAAGGAAATTTAAGCTCTAGAGGGCTACTTAGGCCAATGAATTTAGTTTTAGATTATTTTGATTCTTTTTATTTTGAATCATGTAAATGATTTCGTAGCGAAATAAATCATAAATTTTTGGACTCTATAGAAAATGGGCTTATCAAGAGATGATAAACCCATTTCTTCCTATAATGCCTAAAAGCTATCTACTATGAAATACCCACCTGATGGAATGTTCCATTGCTCAACTGCATCGTACCACCTGTAGTTGCTTTCAAGTTCATTAGTATCTCCCTCAAAAACAATTCCAGTAACATACTGAAATAATAAAGAACTACACTTTCCGTCAACGTGTGAAACAGAGCTTTTTGCCTCAACAGCATTAATTAGTTTTTTAATATATTCAATAGTTCTTGGAGAAACCTGTCCACCTGCATTTTTTCGATGCACTTGCACAAAGTCTTGTAAATTTGGTTTTTTATTTCCAAGACGCTGTGTAACTCTTATAGGAGCTAAAGCCGCACCTTCTTCAAGTAAGTCGTCTAAATCTCCGTTTACTTCCAAAGAAATCTGCAAATCTATCCGATCAAAACGCATTGTGATCCATATATCTTTACCATTATTGGTAGTGCCTAGATACCTTCTTCCACAATATTTATTAGATTTTTCTGCATTTTGTAAAAAGGCGGCCTTTTTAGCCGCTTTTCTTTTAGCTCTTTGCTCTTCATTAGTTAACTGCATCTTTTCGCTCAATTACTCTCCTTTTTCCATAAAAAAAGAGCAAAAAAAAACAGACCGTAAAGTCTGTTTCGAATTTTGCTCTGTATTTCTTGTAAAAATTTAGACTCCAAAAGTCTAAGAACGTTACATTTTTGAATTCAAAACTTGATTTAGCTTAAAAGAGGTTTTTGTAATTTTTAAAACTCTTTATAAAAACTGTCCTTGTTCATTTTTAGAATAAGAATG
>CEUR01081285.1_pt1 | contig 14508 bp, 12 predicted proteins | sample 356411 | NCBI WGS metagenome assembly CEUR01 (sample SAMEA2622715, study PRJEB7988) | marine metagenome | biome: marine biome (ENVO:00000447); feature: surface water layer (ENVO:00002042); material: "saline water (ENVO:00002010), including plankton (ENVO:xxxxxxxx)" | depth 5 m
CCCGCAGTCATTTGTCCGTATTGTGAGACACCTAGGGAATTCATTTTCTCATAATCTTCACGGGAGCTGTAATTTGGAATGACCATGCCATTAGTGACTACAACTCGGGGTGAGTTTTCATTTGAGGGGAATAATCCAAGAGGATGTCCAGAGTACATAACTAAGGTTTGATTATCTTCCATCTCGCACAAATATTGCATGGTTAACCGGTATTGTGCCCAATTTTGGAAAACCGAACCGTTGCCTCCATAAGTGATTAATTCATGTGGAAATTGTGCAACTGCAGGGTCTAGATTATTCATTATCATCAGCATGATTGACGCTGCCTGCTTGGACCTTGTAGGATATGCATCTATTGGATAGGCCTTCATTTGATATTCTGTAGGCCGAAATCTTTGCATAGTTATACGGCCAAAAGAGTCTAGCTCAGCAAGAAATTCCTTCGCCAAAATATCATGATGCTGTGGTTCAAAGTATCTTAGTGCATTCTTCAATGCTAAAATCTTCTCACTTTTATTCAAAACTTTTCGCCGAGCAGGGGCATGGTCTACCGAATTATCGACACCAGGATGAGCAGGTAATGATTTGGGAATACCTTCTCCGACAAACTTTGCAAGGGTGTCCCAATCTGCCTCCATGGCCAACCGAAGCGGTCGAATTCTTTGAGCCTATTGCTTTGATTTAGTTGAGATATCAGGGCGCCAATAAGTAAATACTAGACCACACAAAATCATCAGGCAAGAAAATGACATGAAGCCCGCCTGCAGTGACAGACCATTGAATTCCACTAAAAATCCTGCAATTGTGGTTGATACTGCTGCAGTACCACCAAGAATCAACATATCCATTGAGAATACACGTCCTCGCACTTCATCCTCGACCCACATTTGCGTTAGAACTGTTGACAATACCCAGTTCCCCCCGCTAGCAGCATGAGCACAAATTATCAACGCCACAGTCAACGGCAGATAGATGTCGAGTGTGACTCCGACCAAGAGATAAAAACATCCTGAAATAGAAACGAGAATTCCAATAAGAGATGGCCATTTAGTTTTATCTTTGAATACCGATCTAGCAATCAAGGGACCAATTCCTGTCCCAATTCCGCGAGCAAAAAAGAACAATCCAAAGCCAAACGCTGCGCCGTATCCAGTCAAGTCAGCGCCCGCAAGTACCAGAAACACCCCTGCTAATCCTGCTCCAGCCAAATTCCATGATGATTTTGCGAATACTATACGTAACAATTTCTTATCATTGTAGATACGACTCCAACCGATTTTGATATTTGAAATTGCAGTACGGAATAATGGGCCACTAGCGCTCTTGTCGAAACTCTGTTCAAAGGTTAAGGGAATAAGTAACAGCGAAGACAATAGGAAGGTGTAGGAGTCGATGATAAATGCCATATCAGTCCCCCATATACTGACAGTTATGCCACCCAACATTGCACCTATACAGAGTGCTGTGGACCAAGATGCGCTATCGATTGCATTTGCCGTTATCAAGTCCTCCTCATCCACAATGTTAGGTAGTGCGGCACGTTCAGCCGTTACATAAACGCCGTGTAGTAACATCATCATACCCGACATACCAATAAGCCACCACATGTCTTCTGGTCCATCAACAAACAAGAAAGATAGGGCTAAAAACACTTGAAATATATTTGCCCATAACATCAGTTTTTTACGACTCATCCTATCTGCCAACAAGCCATTTATCGGCTGAGATAGAGCAAATAATGCCATTCTAACAGAGAATAAAACCCCAAGTAGAAACTCAGAACCTGAAAATTCTAAGATTAGGAAAAACAAAGCTATCGTGTTAAACCATTCACCTAACAATGAGATTACGGAAGCGGCCCACAATCTGCGAAATTTTGGATTTGATAGGAAGAATTCGACGTATCCTTTTGTCAATATCACTCCTCCTCATTAGCGGAATTTTGCCCACTGATGGTACAAATAATCCACTTAGAGGTAGGAGTATTTGATATATCTGCAGTTGATTCCAGAGGCACAAGTTCATTCGCCTCTGGGAAGTATGTTGCGATATTCCTTTTTGGTATCTTGTATGGAATAACAGCCCAGTTGCTTGCTGAAATGCTGCGGCCGTTATGATGACTTGTAATACAGACTTGGTCGCGGGTTTTTATTCCTAAATCTAACATGTCGTCGGGATTCATGAGTACAACTCTTCTATTCCCTTTGATACCGCGGTACCTATCATCGAGTCCGTAAATAGTAGTGTTGTACTGGTCATGGGAGCGAATGGTCATCATCACGAACTGATCCTCACCAATCTCAACATTAGGTAATTCATTAACGGAAAAATGTGCGAAACCGTCAGGTGTTGCGAACTCACAATTGTCTTTTGGTGGATTGGGTAGATAAAATCCGTTTGGTTTCCGCACCCTAGCATTATAGTCTTCAAATCCCACTACAGAATTACTAATCAAATCTCTAATGTTGTCATAATTATGAACTTGCTCTCGAAAGTCAAAAGAAGTGTTTGAAAGAGTATAAGCGGCCATTTCAGCGATAATCCATGGCTCACTGCGTAGATTCTTAGATGCTGGTTTCAATCTACCAGTTGAGGTGTGGACAACCCCCATGGAATTCTCAACAGTTACAAATTGTTCACCAGACTGTTGAACATCTAACTCTGTTCTGCCTAAGCATGGTAGAATAAGCATCTCTTGAGCAGCAACAAGGTGGGAACGGTTTAGTTTAGTGGATACATGAACTGCCATTTGCAATGATGAAACGGCATTGGATGTTCTTCTTGTATCAGGTGTTGCGGAAATGAAATTGCCACCTAAACAAAACATAAAGTCAACATCTTGTTGTTCCATTGCTTTAATTGTGTTTACCACATCATACCCGTGCTTTCTTGGCATAGATGATTTCAATCCTAGTTCCATTTTCTCAATAAAGGCGTCACTAGGAGCTTCCCATATACCAACAGTCCTATTTCCCTGGACGTTTGAATGCCCTCTTACAGGACATAAACCAGCGCCTTGCCTACCAATGTGGCCGCCAAGTAAGTGCATATTGACCACTTCTTGAATAACTGCTACGCCATTTTTGTGCTGAGTCAACCCCATAGCCCAACACGATATAATTGACTTTGATTTTACTAAAATTGATGCGATGTGTTCTATAGTTGATTTTTCTACACCTGAATCACTAACTATTCTCGCCCAGTTGATATCCTTCAATGATTCTTCATAATCTGTAAAATGCTTTGTCTTATTATCGATAAATAGTTTATCTAGCTTAGTAGATTCAATAATCAATTTGTTGAGTCCCTGAAGTAGTGCTGCATCACCGCCTATTTTTACAGCAATGTGGTAATCTGATAATTTTGTCGATGAAAAATTAAGTTTCATGTAATCTTGAGGGTGTTTGAAACGTTCAAGGCCTGTTTCAGGGAGTGGATTGATATGTATTATTGTGGCACCATTTTGTTTAGCATCCCTTAGAGCTGTCAACATTCTTGGATGGTTGGTCCCAGGGTTTTGGCCAATCACTAAAATGGTTTCAGCGTGATTAAAATCATCGAGAGTAACGGTTCCTTTGCCTATACCTATGGTTGAAACTAAGGCCTTGCCACTAGATTCGTGACACATGTTAGAACAATCCGGCAGATTGTTGGTGCCGTACATTCTGACAAACGCTTGATAAAGAAATGCTGCCTCATTACTCGTTCTGCCCGATGTATAAAATACCGCCCGGTTTGGAGAACTCAAGGAATTTAACTTATCAGCAATCTTGGCAAATGCTTCGTCCCAAGTTATTGGCTGATAATGTGATGCACCTGCTGCTAAATACATTGGTTCAGCGATTCTACCTTGGCTGTTTAACCAATAGTCGGAGTTTTGTGCCAATTCATTCACGGAATACTGTGTAAAGAATTTAGGATTCACTTTTGCACTCATAGCCTCATCGGCAACAGCTTTTGCGCCATTTTCACAGAATTCAAATGATGAGCGATGCACTGGATCTGGCCATGCACATCCTGGGCAGTCGAAACCTTCCTTTTGATTCACCATTGTAAGGGTTTTAATTGATTTTGTAACACCCATCTTCTTCACTGAGTGGGCAGCACTGGATAATACCGCTGGAATTCCAGCAGCGATTAACTTCCTTTTGCCAAGTTTTAGTTTGGCATCGTCCATAGGAGTCAAGCCATTCCCATCTCCACCCATCGTATTCAAAATGTTGGATTGAATTTGACTTTTCAAGGCTTGGTAGGAATTACTGCTTTAGCCTACGATTGTTGAAGTATTTCCACGAACGAAAGAATATATTCTGATGCCTAAATGTCTAGCACAGTCGGCTGCAAGTGTTGAGCATGCCCCAATCGATGCGATAATTGGAATTTTAGCCCTAGCGGCTTTAGCAACAATATCCCACCCGCATCGTCCACTTAGCAGTAAAACAGTTTTTTCAAAATCGGCAACATCAATACACTTTCCTATCACTTTATCGACAGCATTATGCCTTCCAATATCTTCTGAAACAGTAATCAATTCTCCTCCGATAGACATCAATCCAGCACTATGCATCCCGCCTGTTTTAGCAAATCCTTCTTGCATTTTTTCCATTGAACTAAATCCAGCAAATAAGATTGATTCATCAATTTGTGGTTTACTTGTCGCAAATGGCAATTCAGTAATCAATTGATCTAAACCATCATTATTACAAGCACCACAAGAAGAAGTTGTGACGCCAGTATTTTTTGGCTTCATGCGCAAGTTGGAAGGCAGCTCAATGCTTAGTTGCCAGCCATTTGAATCACAATTACTTTCAATATTGTTAACAGTGCCTCGTAAACTATCAATTCCAAGGTAACCCTCGCACAATAAATGACCAATTAATAAGTGATTTATGTCACTTGGTGAGCCCAATAAAGTTGCAATATTGATATCATTACACACCAACCTTATCACTGTCTCAATCGCTAAATTATCAGAGGTAATTGCAATCTCACCCTTCTCATAACGTTGGACGGGAACTTTTCTATGATTCATAATTTTATTCTTCCCGTAAGTGTTCAATGTCGAAAAATTCAAATTGCAACTCAACTAATTCTTTGCTAGATTTCGCAGCCGCATATTCATCCAGCGGTTCTTTATTTAATTGCAAAAATCTTTCACCCCAACTAAATCCAGATAACAGGTCAATTGCTTGTCCTTGATTACCAGTTAAATATACAGCAGCAGCCAGTGCCTCAATGGTTGATAATTTTCCTGGCTTCCCCCAATTAACCGGGTTCGCAGCTAATAATAATGGCAGCATACGACCTTGTAACCTTGTTTGTCGCATTACTTTATCTACGCTTGGTTCTATTTGTTTCCATGAACAATCCAATGCCACGAGTGAGCCATTTTTTTTAGTCAACAAATCGTGATCTTCGGGGCCGAAAATCTTCCCACATAGGGGTTCTAAAATTATGCCTTTCTTGGGAAGTGTACTCACTTTCCGATGAAGAACGATGTCACCTCTCTTTGATGAAATGACGGCAGTATTCTTTTTTTTATCATCTTGTGCTAACCAAAGTGAATGTACTTTTAGCGTCATTTAATCACCATTCTGATTGAAATAATCACCTAAAGTCATACCTTGTTTACTACCTTTAATTATTCGTGAGGTCTCATCGGGAGAACTCAATTCCATCAATGAGATTCCAAGTACTCGTTCAAACTTCCTCACTACTGAGTCAGTTGGTGCTTTACCCGATTCTGCTGATTTTATCACATTGACAGTTTCTGCCATTCTTTTACCGAGTTCTTGTTGACTCCATCCTTTGGCTTCCCTTGCACCTGAAATCCTCGAAGCAAAATTACCGACGAGTTCTTTTTCTTGCTTAGACATGATATTGTTGCGTTTTTTTGGATTGTAGGAATAATTTTGCGTGTTATTTGAAAGTTTTATTCCGGGCGCAACTTGTTTCGGGGCTAAACCTAACTTTTCCACACAACGTGAACAGGCATGAACCTGTGCCTTACCCATCAACACAGGCTTAGTACCAACCTTCATTGCTCCACAAACTTCACACTCACCCATAGCCTCACCAATATGTCCAATACGAGAATCAACATGAAATTTATTGTGAGATATGGCAGACTTCATAGATGATTGACGATAGGGTATATTGATTGGCATGGTAGGCGAGGTCGGCACTCCAACTAAAGACATGAAGTCCTCAACTGAAGAAGACTTGAAACAACTGGAAGATGACTTTAGAGCGCTACAAGATCAAACTCAAGACTTAATCAACGAAAGAGCCCATATGGAATCTGAAATTAGAGCATTAAAGAAGCGGGCTAATCGCTTGGACGACGAGGTTCGAAGTTTGAAATCACCGCCGTTAATTGTGGGCCATTTAGAGGATATATTGGACCAAGAACGCGGAATTGTACGTTCTTCAAACGGCACTGTGTTTCAAGTAGCCCTAAATCAAAGATTATCGCCAGATGTGTTGAAACCAGGGGTAAGAGTCGCGCTAAACCAAGACACATTAGCAGTAATCGAGGTCTTGCATGATGCGTGGGACCCAATGGTCAGCGGCGCTGAGATGGTTGAACGACCGGATATTGGATACGACGCAGTTGCCGGTCTGGACGAACAAAAGCAGTCAGTGAGAGAGGCAATTGAATTGCCGCTAAACTCTCCTCATCTGTTCAAGAAAGTTGGTATTGAGCCACCAAAAGGTATCCTATTAGTTGGACCACCAGGTTGCGGAAAGACACTACTTGCTAAGGCAGTCGCTAATCATACTGATGCTACATTTATTCGCATGGTAGGAAGCGAACTAGCACAGAAATATATCGGCGAGGGAGGTAGGATGGTTAGAGAACTCTTTTCACTAGCCAAGGAAAAAGCACCCTCGATTATATTCCTTGATGAAATTGACGCAATCGGTGCAAAAAGACTCGACGGGTCAACCAGCGGTGATAGAGAAGTCCAACGTACGCTGATGCAATTACTAGCCGAACTAGACGGTTTTGATGTATTAGAAAATGTCAAAATAATCGCTGCAACCAACCGTCCCGACATACTTGACGAAGCACTACTAAGGCCAGGTAGATTTGACCGTGTGATAGAAATACCCATACCAGATGATGTCGGACGAAAAGCAATTTTAAAATTACACATTGATAAAATGTCAACCAAAAAAATACAACTAAAAGCAATTGTCGATAAAACTGCTGGCTTTTCAGGTGCGGAAATTAAAGCAACGTGTGTAGAGGCGGGTATGATCGCCATTAGACAAGGTAGAGGCTATATCAAGCAAGAAGACTTTATTGATTCCATCAAGCGAATAAATCTCAAGAAAATTAAAGGCGGTCTGAAAGATTCACCTGATACAATCTACAACTAAGGCTAACTTCAAAGTCCGCCTTCCAAAGCCTAAACCATGAACCACCCGATAATCGAGTGCGTGCCTAACATCTCTGAAGGAAGAGATACTGAATTGATCAGCAAAATTGTTGCCTCAATCAATCAAACCTCCAAGTGCTCTGTTCTAAGCGTGGAACCTGACGCAGACTACAATCGAACGGTAGTAACAATTGCTGGACACCCAGATGATGTATATGAGGCTGCTTTCCAACTCATTAAAGCCTCTGTTGAGTTATTAGATATGCGGCAACATAGTGGTGAACATCCTCGCTTAGGAGTTGTTGATGTTTGCCCGTTTATTCCACTCAGTGATTACACCATGGAAGAGTGTAGTGTTTTAGCTGTAAAATTAGCAAAACAAGTTGCTGATTCCTTGAACGTGTGCACATTTCTATACGGCTACGCCGCTAAAGACCCAGCACGGAAGTTGCTATCAACGCTGCGAAAAGGAGAGTATGAGGGTCTGAAAGATAGGTTGACAGGACTTGATAAGGTTCACCAAGAGGCAACCAAACTGCCAGATTTTGGACCCAAAACGTGGAATGAATCGGTGGCTAAATCCGGAGGTATAACTATCGGCTCTAGAGATATTCTTGTTGCATACAATGTTAATGTTGATGAAAAAGATGCTATTGTTGCTAAAAAAATCGGTTCCTTAATCCGTGGCTCTGGGCGACTTATAAAAAACGCAACAGGTGATAAGATACGAGTCAGAGGCATGATTTCCGAAATACAAGGAATGGGCGTTACTTTAGAATCGCATTCTATCAGTCAGGTCTCAATGAATATACTTGATGTAAAAAATTGCCCGCTGCACAAAGCCTTTGAGATTTGCCGCTCGATTGCAAGCGACCACTCTGTAAGTCTAAAAGGAAGTGAGTTAGTAGGATTAATACCACTAGCAGCAATGCTAGAATCGGGAAAATGGTTTTCAGAGAACAGTAATGCGAGTGATGAAGAACTGGTAAACTGTGCAATAAAGGGCCTTGGATTATCTGAATTAGAAGAATTTAATCCGAATGCTAGGATTATTGAGTGGGCATTGCAGGAGGTCAAAAAATGAAATGGACGGATATGACATTGACTGAGTTTCAAAACTCCCTAGCGTCAAATAAGCCAACGCCAGGCGGCGGCACAGCAAGTGCTGTGGCATTAGGCCAATCAGCAGGCTTGGTTGCCATGGTGGCTAATCTTACGATAGATAATGATAAATGGCAGAGCGGTTGGAAATCATGTAAAAAAGCGCTTATTTTAGCGAATGAAGTGATGACTAAATCAGGCGAATTAGCTGACAAGGATAGTGAAGCATTTGACAAAGTTATGGCATGTTTCAAAATGCCTAAATCTACTGATGAAGATAAACTATTACGGCGCGATGCAATCAGGAATGCAACACTATATGCGGCTGAGATTCCATATCTCACTGCCACTATTTCGCTTCAGTTATTGGAAGCTATGCAAGATATCGTAGAAAATTGTAATGCTAATGCCATATCAGATATTGGAGTTGCTGCTTTGTTGGCAACTGCTGGATGTAAAGGTGCCTTGTTTAATGTTGAAATTAACCTCAACAGCCTACCAGATAATTATGGTGAAAGTATGCGTATGAATATCGACTCGATTAATAGTAAATGTCGAGCAGTCTCGAAAACGATAATGCATGTAGTAAAGGCAAGAATGTGATCATCGAACTTGAGAACCAGTCGAAATTTCGCCATCTATAGTGACTAATTTCACGCCTCCAGCACCGTCATCTGCGGCAAGCATCATACCCTCTGATGTAACTCCTCTCAGCGGTCTAGGTTTGAGATTAGCAACAAAAACCACAGTTTTACCTAATAACTCATCTGCTGAATAATACTCTTTTAATCCAGCACAAACGGTTCTTCCAGACTCTCCATCATCGAGAGTAACTACGTACAATTTGTCGGCATTTGGGTGATCTTCAACATTGGTAATTTTGCCTACTTTCAAGTCAACTTTCATGAAATCATTAAATTCCAAATATTTTATTCCCTCTTCATTTTTCGTCATTTTCTTTCCTCCTTTTTTGCCACCTTTAATGGCATGTCCAACATTATCATTATTTTCCTGCGTATCTGTGGCCAGTGATTGCTCATGTTGCATTATCTCTGCTAACTCTAATCGCTTAAACAGTGGCTCTGGTTTATCAAAACACCATGTCATGGAACATTGCCAATTAACCGCTTCACTCCAACTAACCTCAGAGATTTTTCCATCTTGTCCAAGGGCGTTCCATAATTTTTGGGAACTAAATGGCATAAATGGCTGCATCACTATAGCTAGATACCGACAGATACGCCACCCAAATGCGAGTGCTGCAAGCGATTCTTTTGCTTCATCAGTTTCTTGAGTTTCAGATGACAAAAACTTCCATGGTGTTGCGGCTTGGATAATTTGATTACCGTATTGAGCTGCTTTCATTGCGGTTCTCAATGCTTCTTTGTACCGATGTTTGTTTAGCGAGGTCGAAATAGACTCGTGCATATCAGTTAACTTACCTGTGTGTAATTTGCTAACATTATCAAGTTCTAAATTGGCAAAGGGACCATTATCCTCAGCAGGCAAACGAGAACCCAAAGTAAGTATTCGATGAACAAAATTACCGTATGCTGCAATGAGTTCAGAATTAATTTTTTCAACAAAATCCGGCCAGTTAAAATCTGTATCGTGATTTTCAGGCATGTTGATGCTCAAATAGTACCTCAAAGTATCTGGATCATGGCGCTCAAGGAATGACGGGAGCCATACTGCATGTTTTCTTGATTTGGAAAATTGACCACCTGCAAGCATGAGATATTCCATTGCTGGAACATTATGCTCAAGTGCCAATTCGCCAGCCTTAGGCAATGAAACTGGTGTTTTGGCATCAAATCCTGCATTAGCGTGATTTAATCCCATAATTAAAGCAGGCCAAATCACAGTGTGGAACGGAATATTATCTTTACCAAGAAAATATAGATGTCTCGGTTTTACACCGTCATCGCTTATTTTCCACCAATTCTCCCACGCCAATTTTCCCTTTGGATGTCCAGCAGCTTCAGCATATTTACTGGCCCATATTTGGGCACAGGTAGAATATCCTTGAACTGCTTCGAACCATACGTAAACACATTTCCCCTCCCATTCCTTACCATCCAGTGGCAACGGAATTCCCCAAGTTAGGTCTCTGGTAACTGCCCGTGGCCTCAAACCCATATCCAACCATTGTTTGGTCATGGCCCTGACATTTGGTTTCCACACGGTTTCTTGATTTTCTGCATGTTGCTCAAGGACTGATTGAAATAAATCCAAGCGATAGAAAAAATGGTCGGTATCTTTGACTTCGATGGCATTATTTGGATTCATTTTTGATCTTGGTTTTTTTAGTTCGATGGCTTCGTAAGTTGCACCGCACTCATCGCATTGATCACCCCTAGCATCCTCGTAGCCACACGTTGGACAGATACCTTCTACGTACCTATCAGGGAGGAATCTACCATCACCTTGTTGATTTACCTCGTAGTATTGTTGAGTGGTTTTTCGCTCAAAGAAGCCTGCACTTAGCAGTTTCTTGAAATTCTGTTGAACTATCGATTTGTGTTCATCATCACTAGTTCTGTTGAAAAGCGCTCCCCCAAACTCAATTCCCCTCGAATCAACATTAGGCTCCCATGAACACCCAAGATCTCGTAACGCCTTGGAATTTATCATGTGATATTTGTCTACAACGTCTTGTGGACTTACACCATCTTGTTCCGCGGTAACCGTTATTGGTGTGCCATGTTCGTCCGAACCAGATACCATTAACACGCGATTGCCCAGAGACCTCTCATAACGAGCTTGTATGTCAGGTGGCAAATAGCACCCAGCGACATGTCCCAAATGTAAGGGTCCGTTTGCGTAGGGCCAAGCCACACAAATTAACACATGTTCACTGTCTTGTGACAAATCAACGCCTCAATTGTCCCTGCGGGGGCCGCTTTATTGAGTTTAACTATCATGTGATGTACATGCGTCATTTTGAATAACTAGAATCACTAGGGTGAGGTAAGCGCATCGTCTAGGGGCCGTCGAAACTTCATGGATTACACATTGTTGATATTCTATGTTACACTAGCACTTGGTGTATCATTCCTTTGCTCCATTTTGGAAGCAATAGTACTCTCAATTCCACATACTCACATCGCAGTAATGGAAAAAGAAGGCACTAAAATTGGTAAGATATGGGCTAGGCTGAAAGACGATGATGCTGTGAAACCACTAACTGCGATATTGACATTGAATACAATAGCACACACCATGGGTGCTGCCGGTGTTGGTTCTGAAGTACAGAAACTGTACGGCGAAGATGCACTGACTCTTGCTTCAGTGATCTTAACTCTAGCAGTACTGTTCTTATCCGAGATAATTCCTAAAACACTTGGAACTGCTTATTGGAAACAACTTGCACCATCTGCAGGTTATGTCTTGAATTACACTACAATGGTCCTGAGTCTCATGATTGTACCAATCCAGTGGCTAAAGAAAATTTTACCAAAGGGTGAACAATCACTGGTAACAAGAGATGATGTTGCTGCGTTAGCAGATCTTGGAGAGGAAGAGGGCATCTTGGAGGTAGATGAAGAGACAGTGATACATAACCTACTCAGGCTAAGAGAAATTAATGTCCATGAAGTTATGACGCCTCGTGTTGTTTTAACAGCGTTTCAAATGAATTCAACAATCCGAGAAATCATGGATGAAAACCAAGTTATACGTTTTTCTAGAATCCCAATTTATGACGAATCTATTGACGACATTAAGGGCATAATAATTCGTTCCCAACTGCTAATGGCGGCAAGTAGGGATGAGTGGGATGTGAAAATTTCAGATATGGCAAAAGACGTTCTAAGCATCTCTGCCAACAGTTCAGTGGATGCAACATTGGATCTTTTCTTGACCAATAAACAACAAATTGCCATCGTTACAGATGAATTTGGCGGAACATCCGGTATTGTAACTATGGAAGACGTTCTAGAAACACTCCTCGGAGAAGAGATTGTGGATGAGTTGGATGAAGTAGAGGATATGCGTGAACTAGCTAGAGACATAGCCGATATTACTGAATCAGAGTGATTTTAGCCACGATTCAATTATGTTATCCCGATTTTTATTGTGGCGCGCACCTGCGTGAGTTAGGTCATCAACTAGATAATATTCTAACTTACAGTTAATGTCACTTTGATGGGATGTTATCAACTGATTAAAGTGATCTAATCCCAATCTGTTGTCGTGCTCAGCTTGTATTACGAGACATCGCCCCTCAATATATCCCCATTTTGGGACATCAACTTGAGATATATCTGTTACATCCGGAATTTTGGGATTGATATAATTAAAGTGTTTTGCAAGGCGGTTCCAGAATATTTTCTCGGCAATCCTAGGAATATGTAGAGTATTCAAACTCTCTTCAAAAATTAACGAATAACAAGTCATTGGCGATTCCAAAACATATCCTGCAATCGGCAAAGAACTTGGATTACTGGTGAGATTTTTGCTAAATCTAAGCAAAACAAATCCCCCCATGCTATGGCCGTGCAGGTAAACTTCACTCACTAAACTCGTATCAAATTCTTCAGTTAAATTATCATAAAACTGCATGAATGTCGTAGCAGCATGACCTGCGGTCCACTTACTAACAGATTCACTTTTTCCATGGCCCGGCAATTCGAATAGTATTACATGGAAACCCATCTTTATGTAAGCTGCCGCTCGACCTTTCATTGAACTAGCGCCACTTCTCCAACCGTGAATTAATATCACTAACGGCCTAACATTTCCGTCGAAAAATGACTTGGAGTGGATTGTGGAATCTAGATAGTGAAATTTCGAAACCCATCCTTCTGCTTCAAAATCAGGCTTCTTATTACCTGGGGAAATGAATGCTAACGCAACCCATGTTTCCAAAATAAGGTTAAACAAAGTGACAATTCCTAATATACCAATAACAATGAGAATAAAGAACTGTTGATTGGTCGAAATAATGGCTCCTAGGAATATAGATAAAGACAACAGTAACAATGGTCTAAGCCAGCGGCTATAGCCCAGTATCATGTCATTCACACAAAACTATTGCTTCATTTCTTAGTTGCCTTAGCCTTAGCCTTGGCCTTGGGTTTTGCTTTTGCTTTTGCCTTTGGTTTATCCTCGGATTTTGCACTATCACTGGAGGATTCGTCTTGAGTTTCTTCACTTTCACTCGCGTTCTTTTCTTCTTCCTCTTTTTGGGCTCTTGCGACCATTTTAGCTTCTCTTCGGGCAGCAAATTTGTCACCATAATCACCCATGCTCTCGAATTTAGCCCAAAATCCTGAGGCTTTTTCATCCTTGGTTGGAACGTGTTTAACTAAATATGCACCGAATAGAACATCGTACAGTCCCTGGTTGTATTGGCTCGCTTTGGCGAACTGCCAGTTAACAATGTACAATATTAGGAATATTGCACCAATTGAGGTCCAAATTATTGGACCTGCACTCTTGTTACCTTCTTGCATTTCGCTGACAGATACAACGACAAACAACAGACCAAACAGTGCTAATATACCAACTGAATTAGATAGCATTCCTTGGAACGCATTTGATTTCTCTCCGTTGTAATTGACGTACTTAATCCTAGCAACGAATTGGCCAAGATTCCTACCAGTCTTGAGTGGTAAAAATGCGACATTGAGAATTATCATTACTATTGAAACTAATAGTAGGATTGTCGTAACTAATCCTGTATCCCCAGCCATCATAAATAGCGCTGCAAAGAGAACACCGAAATTCCAACCAAAATTAACGAACCAGCTCATAGTTCGATCTAGTTTGTTTGAAATTTCAAATCCTTCAGGCAATCCTGTCGGCCTTGGTGCCCTTGGTTTTTTTGCCTTCTTTTGCTTCTTTTCCACCACAACCGGTTGAGCTACTTCTGCAACAGGTTGCTCTGTTTTTTTCACTGCTTTTGCAACCGCTTTTGCTTTTGCAACAGGTTTTGCTTTTGCTTTTGGTTTGGCTTTTGGCGCGCTTGGTGTTCCGCCTGCTTTGTCTAATAATCCCATTTAATCACCTTACTGATACA
>CEUR01337324.1_pt1 | contig 14349 bp, 4 predicted proteins | sample 356411 | NCBI WGS metagenome assembly CEUR01 (sample SAMEA2622715, study PRJEB7988) | marine metagenome | biome: marine biome (ENVO:00000447); feature: surface water layer (ENVO:00002042); material: "saline water (ENVO:00002010), including plankton (ENVO:xxxxxxxx)" | depth 5 m
TGTCCTTGACCTTGTCCTTGACCTTGTCCTTGACCTTGTCCCTGTCCGTCTTGGTCGGAATCTCCACCGCCATCAGTTCCGCCGTCTCCAGTACCCTCTCCGTTGTCACCGTAATCCGGATCGTACGCATCTGGGATACCGTCGCCATCCGAATCCGACATCGACCCGTTGTTAGGGTCGTTCGGGAACGGATCGTTGGCGTCATCTTGCCCATCACCATCGGTGTCTGCCGAGTTGGGGTTGGTACCGGACGCGTACTCCTGAGAGTTCGTCAATCCGTCACCGTCTGGGTCCGCGTTAGCGTCACTAGCCGAGTTCGGATTTAGTCCGTATGCAACCTCCCAACCGTCCGGTAGACCGTCATTGTCGGTGTCGGGGTTGGTGGGGTCCGTGCCTTCAGCTGTCTCCTCTGCGTTTGTCAAACCGTCTCCGTCCCAGTCGGCTCCTCCGTCGGAGGGGTCGAGTGGGTCAGAACCATCGGCTGAAACGCCAACGGAACCGGCCATCAAAACAAGGAGCAGCGCAATCATCATGCTCGTATTCTTTGTTTTCTGCATTTTCTTTTCACTTCCAAAAATCAGTTCAGAGAACCCGCCGTTCTCTCTTTCCGTTGAATGCTCGCGCTCGTCCTTGCGCGAAGCTAATTCCTCCGGGAGTGACGGATGCTATTTTGGAGCCTACTAGATATGCCTTCCACAACCGCTCTAAACGTAGCACTGCGCCCCATTTGCGGTTTTTGTGGAATTGCTGTATAACTTCGTTTGCTCCTCCTCTTTTACGCATCCAATCTCACGGGCTTTCATAGGGAACCCACCGTTCCCTCTAATTTGTGAGCCATTACGTGGCTATATCAAGAGTTCCCGAGCCTGATTCGGGCTGTTTTTGGATAATTTTCCTTCAAGGAGTCAGTGCCGCGAGTTCCGCTCGGAATTTTGTCGAACCCATGAAGTGGAGAACCGGAGTCGCTAAAGTCCCAATAATTAGAGTGCCCAGAAGTAGATTTGACCACAATTCAATTCCCGTTCCAAATGAGAAGAATAGTAGCCATCCTGCAAGGAGAAAACCCCACGGCCTGAAGCGGCGAGCGAAAAGTGCTGAACGTGCTCGAACTAACTCGTTTGAGTATAGGGCTGTTTCCTCACCCTCAGCCAGCATATCGTTCTCGGTAGCGCAACGGACGCAAACCTGGTAGCGGGGGCCATTACCACTAACGAACTGAGAGTTCGGGTAGTTTTGGGTGCACATGCGACAGACTGGCATAGACGTCAACCTTGCCAGCGAACATCGCTCCTTCAACGCTACGGTCGTCTAACCTGTTTGTTGGGTGCAAACTTGCTAACTTTGTTCGAGAAATTAAGGAATGATCTAAGCAAGGCTAGTCCATCTGGACTACCGACTGATTCAGGATGGAATTGAACTCCCTCTATAGGAAGAGAAGGATGACTTAACCCCATAATCAAACTTCCAGATTCATCCCATGAGTTTGCTATGATGTCCTCGTTGGTCGCCTCTAGTACCAAGCTATTATAGCGCATCATCACAACCTCCTCTGAGGCATTTTGGAACAGACCCGAGCCATCATGAGTGATTCTTGATGGCACTCCGTGAACTGCGCCCAGAGGAGATTCAATTAGATTCCATCCTGCTGCAAGACCAATCGCTTGGTGACCCAAACACCAACCAAGTAATGGGATAGGGGTATCCAATATTTTCAATCTATTTTGCAGAGCCCTGTGAGCAATTTCCATGCTTAAAGGAGAAACTTCTGGACGAGAAGGACCTGGACCGAGTATGATATGTGTAGGACGGTGAGTATCTAGCCAGGTATCGACTTGGGTACTTGTATCGATTTTTTCAACCGGTCTACCCTCAACAATCGTCACCTTTGCTCCGAGTCGATGTAACGATTCAGCGATATTGTTTGTGAAGGAATCTAGGTTGTCCACTAATAGAACGTGATAATCGATTTCCGAATTGGATTTCTTTGGAAGTCCGGGAGATATTCTACCCAATGCTCCTTTGACCTTGGGGAGAGGTAGTATGCCAACTTCTCTCTCGGGTAATTCTTCACTACTGAATCCAGTTCGGAATCCCCACGTCGCTTCGGTTACTGCAGCCGCCTTCCATCGTGCTTCCTCAACCTCATCGGCGGGATTAGAGTCGATTACAACCCCTCCACCTGCCTGAACCGTAGCATACCATGATTCCGGGCCACTGCGAGCCTCCATAGTTCGAATTAGGATATTCCAATCGGCCTGTCCAGCGCTTTGGTTAAGATGGCCGATTGATCCTGTCCAAGCACTTCTCGGCGAACCCTCTAGTTGGTCGATTGCTGCCATAGTCACAACCTTTGGACAACCGGTGATTGAGCCACCTGGGAATAAGGCCGCTAGAGATTTTCCTGCACTATTATTTGGGCTAAGTTTTCCCTCCACTCCGGAAACCAAATGTTGCACATTTGCCAAAGCTTCAATGCGGCAATCAGACCAATGTACACTGCCGCTTTGACAAACAGAAGAAAGATCGTGCCGTTCCAAATCTACCAACATCAAGTGCTCTGCCATTTCTTTTTCTGATGATGCTAATTCTAACCGCAGAGCAGAATCTTCCTTCTCGTTCTTTCCTCTCGCCCTCGTTCCCTTTATTGGTCTAGTTGAGACAATTCCAGATTCAAGGCGCATCAATCGCTCAGGAGAGGCTGAGGCGACGGTCCAACCGTGATCTGCTAAGTACAGCCATGAGGAGAAAGGGGCTGGATTAGAATGAGTCATTCGAAGGAATGTATCCCACGGTTGACCAGACATTTCACCTTGCCATCTGCGGCCATAATTCACCTGATAGAGATGGCCGCCACGAATCGATTCGCGGATTTTCTCGACTTTTCTCGCATGTTCAGAATCGCTCTCGCTATCGGGCACTATTGATTCTGGTCTGGCTGGCATTTGTAAGTCCGAAAGTGTGGGTAATTCTTGCTCTAACCATTGATGTCCCTCAATCGCAATTAATCGCAATTGATTGTTAGCACGTTCGTGTATCCACCATGCATCGCATCGCCACAAAACACCTAGCAGCGTACCAGGTTCAGGTGTATTCGCCAAACGAATAGAATTTGACCAGCGACCTAAATCATATCCAAGTAAGCCCGCGAATCCACCTGGTGTAATCGAGTGTTGTTCATTCAGGTCTACTTCGATTTCATGCTCAGCGACAATAGACAGTGCTTGCTCTAAAGTCGCTGGATTATACTCCTCCTCTATATGCCAACGCCCTTCTACTAGTCGCTGACGAACTAAGTTGAGTGGAGGAGGATTCCCTAGGTGTATTTCCCCACGAAGGGCAGAACCAGTAGGGGCATCTTCGCCATACGGTTCAAAGAAAAGGAAGCGAATACTATCCAATGATGGAAGCATCGACTTTTGTGACAGGTCAGTTACAGGTCCGCCTGAATGAAGAAGCAATTCATCCCCTCCACGAGTTTTAGCCTGCAACATGGAAATTAGAGGAGATTCAAGCGAGTTATCCTCTGTTCGTTCAATTACTCGCATTTAAGCCCTCCAAATCTTCCAATCTCATCCATGCGGTCTGTAATCGAATCATCCAGGTGTTGTAGGCCGCTTGATACAATCTACCATTTGGTTGACCAATTTGCCGTCCATCAATTTCACCTAATGCCTGAACTCCTAAGCCACTTCCTAAGACTATCATCTCAGAAGCCCTTAGCAACATTGGTAGAGTCAGTCTAGCTTCCCTAACTGGCACTCCAGCACTCTCGATACCTTCTCTGATTTGTTCTAAAGTAACAGAGTCTAGTGCACCGTCCGAGGGCTTTGGATAGTAGGCAACTCCATCATTATCCAGCAAAATAGGCATACACCTATCTCCATCAACTAGAATATCTCCATCGAATAGAAGAGATATATCCACTCCATGCTCGTTCGCTACCTCTCGAGCATCAAAATAGGGTTGCCAATCGCCGTGTTTAGTCCCTCTTACTGAACCGTCCCATCGAGGTGCTGCAAGGCTAATTGCGCTCATTGGATTGGGCCATTTTCCGTTCACTCTAGGAATTAATTTGACGTCTCCATTTGGATTTACTCCGATCTTAATCAAAAATGGAGCCTGATTTTCTCCAACCACTGATTGGCCCGGAATCTCTGTCTTACTGAGCGCTTCGAAGATAAGTTCCGCTAGGTTGTTTGGAAGATTGAATCCTAATCTCTCAGCGTGTCGAAAAAGACGAGCAATATGCAAGTCGGCTGCTAATAGCCGGGACCCTCCATCCCAAGCGACGGTAGTGAATACCTCGGAACGGGGATCACCATCCATATACCTCGATAGATGAATAGGGCTTCAACCCGATGCTGATACAATCAGAGCATTTCGTCTAAGAAAGAGGTGTCAATATCATCGTCTTCTGATTCTTCTTCATCCAAATCATCGAAGTTTAGATCGTCAGCCATGTCATCAAGGTCACCAAGGTCTAGCTCTTCTTCCTCATCTCCGAGTAATTCATCCATAACGCCACTATCTGCGGATGGCGTTGGCTCTAGATCCTCTTCCAATGGGGCTCCCGCGCTAGCCATAGTTTCGGTGTAATCGCTCTTGCTTTCATCTGAAGAGTCGCCTTCCTTACGCCTAGCGTTAGCGACTAGTCCCTCATCAATTTCCAATTCATCTGCGCCGAAGTCTTCGTCATCGGTAAGGCCAGCCGCCTCCCGCTCCATTTGCTCTTCCAACTCGACTTCAAGAGCACCCATCTCCCAAGGCTCAGGAGCAGAATCACCTCTTGGCCTGATGAACATCATTGCACCGATTAGGAACATTACTACTGATAGTGCAATGATTACCATGTTCATGTCGCCTGCTAGTATTCTATCGACCCAGGACTCACCTGCGGCATCATCACCTGGTTGGGTAGTACCAAAGCTGGATTCTTCCCAAGGTGGAACTTCTACTGGGTCGGCATAGAATGTGTGAACTTCTCCATTATAGGTTACAATCTCAATCCAATATGTTTCTTCACGGTCAATCATTTCACCATTGAATTCATTGAGAATCAATATCGTATCTCTCATACCAGACTTAACCAGAGAAGCGTTTCTTGTGTCATCGAACGATTCTAGGCTGACAAAGGCGTAGTAACTTGCATACATTGGGTCCTCGGCATTATCCCAACTTACCTCGATCAGAGAACCTGCAGCATTCCAACTGGCCCGAATACCACTAACATCTGGACACTCAGGACACGGGTCGGCGGATAGTTCGTCTGCAAGTTCTATCCAAGTACTGGCAAGATTGTCCGTCCAAGCATTTCCTGACGAATCAACTGCTACCACTGCAACATAGATCCGACGGTTTGGTACCAATGGTGTAGCAATGTCATCTCCATAGGCTGAGAACTCGGTTAGTAGGACTGGAAGGTCCTGTTCTCTATCAACGACCATTGCGGGTTGTAGGTCATCGATTCTTTGCAATAGAACCGGAGTATCGATTACCGCGTAAATCCAATATTCTGCGATGTCAGAGGCATCACTTGATGGGAATTCTACAAACATCGCATTTCCAGCATCATTAGGCCTGTCCCTGAGTACCGGAGCTTGGAGTCGATCAGGCGGAGATACGTCTCCACGGTTATCCATTGGGGTAACTAAGACCATATGTTCCGACAAGCCACTTAGGTGCACATTTCCAGATATATCATGAATAGTTACAGTGACGTAGAGAGGAATCATAGATTGGATTGGACCTACCTCTAAAGTATCTACAGAGCTACCATAAAGCGCACTTTCTGCAGTATATTCTAATTGGAAGTTGGCTCCAAACTGACGTTGGTTAATGACTACTAAACCACAATCGGATGGGTTTTCACTGCAGGATTCCCAAATCTCGGTTACATTGTTCAATGGGTACTCGGAGACCCAAACTGTGTAGAATGAGAAGTCATCAGCGGATGAGCGATTCCAGCGAATATCAATGGCTGAACCGTCATCATTTGGATAATCCCAAGCATCGAGTCCTGTGACTCGATCTGGCGGTATTGCTTCTCCGTCGAAATCGGCCTCTGGAGTAGCGTCTACGACGAGTACATTGTCGACATCACCATTACCCCAATCGTCGAAGGCAACAACTCCAATCCAGTAGACGGTTCCATCGATTAGACGACTTGTACCAAGTGAATCAATGATGATTGAAGTCGTTTCACAATTATCGGTATATCCTGCAACTGGCCAACCCTCCACAGTTGCAGGAGGTTGCCAGCCCGAGGCTGGTAGAGCATATACCGCGTAATAGGTACAGTCCTCCTCAGTATTTGCATCCCAAGTGACATTGATTCTGCCGCCTTCGTCGTTAGGCACATCGACGGCTGTTGTTCCAGTAATCGGCATCGGCGGAATTCCATCATCTAGGCCACCTGCGGTAACCACTGGGCCGATTATTGTGGCATTATTGATTGATGATTGTCCGGCTTCGTCTACACAAACCGCCGCAAACCAATACGGAACTCCACCTTCCAATTGCAGGGCGGTTGTGTTACCAGTACTCCAATGGAATTCGAATGGGTCTGAAAGTCCGACCACGCTGGTAATCTCCTGTTGCACTGCCCAGATCCTAACTCTATCCGGGTCAAGTTCGGTACAGGCAGCCCATTCTAGGAAAATGGTACCAGCTGCCCCACCCGAAGCTGGATTTGCGGTCATCCAAGCCGGAGCGGCTGGAACCTCATCTGTTGGAGTAATATTTTGTGGATATGTCATTGGAACACCCAATGATCCATCTGCATATTCAATTACAACTGCTGCACGGTATTGGCGATCATCTCGCAATTCCTCCGTTACACCAGCATTATCCGCTCTGGTTATGGTTGCATTTGTGCGAGACCAGAACCCTGACCTAACGTAGGTAGAGAATGATCCTAAGTCCTCTTGAGTAGGCTCCCATAATGGGTCAGCAGTTGAATCCCATACATACAATCGGTAGGCGTGCCAGGCAGCATCTTCTGCTGGTAACCAAGAGGCCTCGATTACCCCTCCACCATCGTTTGGTCTATCGACTAAATTGGTAATTACGGTTGGAACTTCAATTCGTTCCCAATCGTAAGTTATGCGAACCTGCATTGCTCCATCTTGAGGGGATTGCATTTGGACATGTAAAATCGCAGATGATGTTCCAGGACCTACAGCAGATATTGCCGATTGGAAGGCCTGTTGTATACCTCCATTAGTGGCGGCTAAATCCCAACTTCCAGTATAATTTAGTGAAGTTGAGCGTGCCCAAACCCATGCACCTCTTTGAGGTGCTAACATGGTCATAGTTTCGACGTGCATCGGAAGTTTGCCTGGTGCTGAAGCGCTGGAGCTTTCAGGAATCTGAATAGGATTGTCAGGGGTGACTAGTACTGTTGCCATTCCTGGGTGAGTTGTATTTGTGATATCCCATGTTCGGCCACTGTACAACAAGGTCAACGGATCTGCACGGCGTTGGTTCTCTCTTGCTGTCTCTTGCAAACTAACAGTTGGCTTGTAGACATGAAGACCATCATTTCCTACAGCATAGAATCCACTGAAATCGATGTGACCTCCCTGAAGTCCGGTTATCACTCGGTTACTAACTACCTCATGTCTTCCATCTACATCTACAACATCAAGCCCTCTTGGACTCATAACTACAAGATATTGGCCATCACTATGCATTTCGTATGGGGGCCAAGAGAGTAGAGAACTGGTACTTACTCCTGTCTCCATTTGCATCATGCTACCATTCCAATGTACCAAAGGAGCAACATCGGTTGCAACGTGTACTCCCCAATCATCAGCAACAATTGCTCGAACATCGTTACTTGGAATCATGTCAATATTGTAGGTGCCATTTGCCATATCTGTGACTAAGTCCCAAGCTGCTACTCCTGGTCTAGTTGGACCTTGTCCATTGTGAGAAATGAATATCGCAGCGTCGTGATAAATTGTGGAATTTGTTCCATCGGGATTCTGTACGACACGTGATACAGGTCCTGCTTCGGTAATGCCGCTCACAGTATTACCCATCAGGCCATCATTGAATCCTAGTGTATTGAGTACTGTTAGATTGGTTTCATGCAACACGGTAACTCCAGCGGCACCACCAGCCAGAACCTTTCCTCCACCCTGAATAGTTGTATTGATTGAGTGTAAGTGAGTGATGATTGGAGAAGGCAATCCATCTATCGTAGTAATCGGATTATCCCAATCATCACGGGTGGTATTGTACATTCCAATACCACCATGAGTTGCTATCATGATATGGTCTCCGTAGACCATGAAATCGCGCACGAGATTACTTGGTAGTCCGGCGATTAGACTTCCATAGCCCCATTGCCGACCTAGGGTATCGAAGGTTTGGAATCCGGCCGCTGAGCCTTCATTACCCATTAGTCCAACATACATTGTGTTGTTCTCAATTATCATCCCATCCATCTGGGCGTGAAGCGCGGGAGGAGTGGACACTATGCGGCGTTGCTTCAGGTCAATCGCCTTGAGTCCGCGGCCAGCAGTAGAAACCCACAGAGTCTCTCCATCCAAGGTCATTTCATTGACTACATCTTGTTGGAAATTGTAACCATATTCCCACCTAACCGAACCATTTGCTAGAATTTCTCCTTGAAGAATCGACGAGCCGTAAAATGAACTAGAATCCAATGCTGAGGTAACCCATACATGAGTGTCGTTAGAAATTATTTCCAAAACACGACCACTAGTTAGTCCAGCCAATTCATCATAACCACTTGCAATCAATCCCGAACTATCCAATCTATCGACTCTGTTCAGGCCTGTTGTTTGTCCGGACCTTCCAATCGCATAGATTACCTGACCTGTTGATGAAGGAGCCCTATCAATCGAACAGCCATCCATTCCAGGATCTAGAACCTGCCCGTTAGCGGTCGCGGTTCCAGAAGTTATCAGTCGAGAGATTCCACCTTGGTTGTCGTATTGATGTGCGGCCAAGAGAACGTTGTTGTCATGCAATAATCCACCAGGGAAAATTCTGTCCTCGCTTATTCCATCTGCGGCGGTGAGCGTTGAAAGATATGTGTCAGTATTGTAGTTGTATCGATCAATCCCGACTCCTTCTGTGTCATATGCAATGTAGAGGATATCATTGGCTTCATCACAAGTCACTGCTCTAGGATCATTATTGGATAGTCCAGAGCTACCAGAGGTCATCGCACTAATCCATTCGTTGGTAATTGAGTCAGAATCGTGGTCTACTAGGTCATATCGGGCTACACCACCTTGATTACCCCACCAAAATCGGGCACCTATAGCAACGTGCACAATGTCATCGCAGATGCCAATGTCGGCTGGATATCCATCTGGAATATCTCCATTTCCTAAATCCCAAGAAGACCAATTGCCTGTTGTTCCATCCTTTCTCAATATCTGAGCATTTGAGTTCCATCCACTGGATTCCATATTTCCAACCCATAGGTCGGTACCGATGACTTTCATCGAATAGAATTCCTCTTCTGTATCCGATGGTAAACCATCACCCGGAGTCCATGAATCAAGCCATGTTTCGTTGACAGGATCCCACCGTAGGATACCGTTCATGCTAGCGAAGAGATATTCTCCTTGGTATTCTTCCATTCCACGGATTGGACCATCTACGTCCGTCCATTCGTCTAGTAATGTCATTGTGTCTGCATTGAATCTCCTTAGGATGAAGTTCCCGTAGGCCACCCATAGTTCGCATGAGCTTGTGTTTAGCGGGAAGCACTCACCAAGGAATCTTGCATTTACTCGCAATACATTACCTATTGTTGACAAATCATCTTCCCATGACTCATTGGTCATGTTCCAGCGAACGATTGTTCCATCCCCATCATTCCAAGTCTGGGTTGGTCGAATACCAATCCACAATTGGTCGTCAACTATTCCGATTCCATTGATTACTCCGTTCCAACCTGTACGGTCGTCAACCTCTATGGTTGTAAGGCTAGTATTTGTTGTCAGATTGATACGGTAGATGCTATCTGAACCGCCGCCCCACCAACTGGTTGAACGCTGGGTAGAATAATGCAAAATGTCACCATAAATCTCTATGTCAGCCGGTATAGAATTGGAAAGAGTAGGGCCATTTGGATTCGAGCCTCTATCCCATGAGATGAGCACGACATCATTGATTACATCGATTAGTGTAAGCCCGAAGTCACCACCAGCCCAAATGGTACCATAAGTCAAACCAGGTACAAGAGCGGTTACATCATCATCATTGATGTATCCTTGATCGCCATCCCAAGTTGTTAGCCATTCATTGTTGATTAAGTCATAACGAGCTATACCCGTGTTTTCGAATCCAAGGTAAAGGATGTCGTCAACTTTGACTGTGCGAGCACGCTGAGTATCGTCACCTGCAGTCCAAGTCTCAATTACGCTGAAGTTGTCCATGTTTACGATACCAGCACCTTGGTTTCCTCCTGTGTATGCTCTGTCAGGCGCGAGCATCTCGATTGTGTACACGAAGCGGCTTTCGAGACCATCGCCAGAACTTACACAATCTTGGAATTGATATTGCCAATTCCATTTACAGGCCCCTCTATTTGTGCCAGCGTAGAGACCATCTCCATCGCTTGTTACATCATAGAATACACTAGGTCGATTCCACCATGAGCCGCTGGTTGTCAATGTAGTCCATGTGCTACCATCATAGCGCGAGAAAGAGCCTTCTGAGCCGACCAATAGGCCACCGAAATCATCCATCTCTAGAGATAATACATCATCATCTGGAAGCGAGTTTGTGTCTTGATTCCAAAGGTCGGAAATATCACCGGTTAGCCTGTCTACAACAAGAATTCCAAATTCGTATAATCCAATGTATACCACATCGCCATCAACTGCAACCGGTGTTGCATCCAAATCATCGGCGCCAAGTGATTGCCAAGAGCCGATGATTGTCGAAGTGGATAATTCAACTCGCATAACGCCCTTGTCAGGAGTGGCCATGTATGCTATTCCAAATCTAGTGGCAACCGAATTAACAAAGTCAGAATCTAGACCATCCGAAGTGGTAATAGTATCCACTAGTGTCATCTGATTGGTATCGATAATTGATATTCCAGATTGGCTATGGCCGACTACCAAGTAGCCATTTGTGTCATCAAAGGCTAGGGAACTAACATCGTTTGAGCTTAATCCAGATACGGTTCCGATGTAACTGCCATCGGTATTTTCTAACCTCAAAACTCCAGCGTTACTTGTTCCAATCCAAACATTATCGTTATCGTCTTGTTGAATAGCAACGATTCGGCCAGGATTGCTAACATAATCACGGATATCGATTGGAGTCTTCCAAGCACGATCCGCTTCATCGTATTGATCGATTATTCGGCCACTTGCTACCCAAATCTCTCCACTCTCTCCATCATCGATACGAGATACTACATCCATTCCATCAATAGAAGGCCCACTAACTAGAGTCAGTGTGCCAGCGGGATTCTCAGCAATCTGCATTCCAAGAGTTCCTGAATCATCACTAAACAGGGCGGTGGAAGAGATTGGCCCTCGGGATGGGTGGGCTGGCCAAGGGATGGCCATTGCGCCATTTCCATACAAACCAAGTTGTGAAAGTTGATTCTGAGATTGGAAGATTAACGTGTTGGTATCGTAAGCATGAACTGTGGTGCCTGCGAGAATATGTAGCCAACCTGGTGTAAGAGATAGGCCGTGAATTTGATTTGAAGCCAACCAGTTATTTGTTGACCAAGTGGCTATCCAAGATTGTGCGGTTAAGTCTCTGCGGTTGATACCTGAATCAGCGGTTGCGATTAGGAGATGATTGCCGACAACCTCGAGGTCGGTGATTTGGTCTGAGGAGAGGAAATTCTGAGTGCTCCAATCTGTTTGGGAATCGACAGTTACGGAAACACTGCCTGAGGAAGATGAAGTTATGTAATTGAGAATGTGAACTCCAGCATTTGTTGTTGCCAAGTAAACACTGTCGCCAATTATCATCATGTCAGATGGAGTCTCAATGTTTATTGTCGGACAGTAATCATACTCACTCCAGACCACCTCTCCAATTGGCTTGAAGTGAATGCTACAATTTCCAGCAGCCCAGACCGTTCCGTAATCATCGACCGATATTGAATAGATTCCTGCGTTTTGTAAACCGGTTGGCTCCCTTAGATTCGGCATTTCTGAGGAATCGTACAAACTCCGTGAAAGAACCGAACCATCTTCTGTTCCGATTAATAGAGTTCCAGCATCACTATCGATCGCTAACGATCTTCCCATGATTCCTGTTTCAATATCCACGATTGGTTTCTGAGAACGAGCGTCTAGGTGTAGAAGGTCGTCGTCTAACAATATGTACAATCGGCCATCATTCGGATTTACCGCAGAGTCGTGAATATCTATGTCAACTGCAGAATAGGAAACCATCGGGTCAGCCGGCCTTAATGCCTCGATTACCATATCAGTTAGTGTCGCTCCGGCCGGTAATTCCCATGAGGCATCAGAGATTGAGTTGGGTTTCAGATGAGTGCTTAGAGTACCGTTCAGAACACTCGGTGGGTTGTTCTGCATCTCATTTTGTTGACCGAGGTCGCCATAACCTCTCCAATCGAGGATAGGGGTTTGAGTGTCCATCAGAGTTATCTGAGGCTCATTTGCCCAGTATCCTGCAGAGCCATTTACCGCAATTTCGAAGGTTAGATTCGAAATTTGTGCCCCCGGAGCAAATGGCAGGAATAAGTCGCTGTATGCATAGCTGCCATTATCCGGATCGGCTCCGGTAGCGACCAAATCAATCCATCCGGTGTCGTTACTTCCCGAGGCGCCCCATGCAGCCTGCGAAACCTCACGAATTTCTTGCTCTGATTCTAACTGATTCACGTCAGAATATGCAGACCAAGGCAACAAAACCATCAATGTTGCAAGAAGCAAGGCAGACCTGCGCTTGCTCAGCAGTTGAGGAGGATTAGACATGGCTACGAACCACCGGCCTACTTCTACCCATTAAGAAAGGGTGGGTTTGTTGAGTTATACATGATTCTCCCTCTAACGAGGGAGTAGGGATTATTGAAAGCGCATTTCCAAGGGCCGATAAACCACTCGAATTCTGTAGGATAGCATCAAAGAGGGGGGCATTGCCCGAAGGTTCTCGAGGAGTAGGCATGGTCGACGACAGACTGCGGGAGGAGGCGTTGGAATACCACGCTGCTGAACCAGCTGGAAAAATCCGCGTTGAGCCTACAAAACCACACGGAACCGCTCGTGAACTTTCGCTGGCATATTCTCCTGGTGTTGCATATCCTTGCGAAGAGATTGCTGAGAACCCAGATGATGCCTACAAGTACACATCAAAAGGAAATTTAGTGGCAGTTGTCAGTAATGGAACTGCAGTTCTTGGTTTAGGAGATATTGGTGCGCTTGCAGGAAAGCCGGTTATGGAAGGAAAGGGCCTATTGTTCAAGGCATTCGCCGACATTGATGTTTTTGACATCGAAGTCGACAGGACTGATGTCGACGAATTTGTCGAAGCGGTAAAGGCGATTGCTCCTACTTTCGGAGGAATCAACCTTGAGGATATCAAGGCACCAGAATGCTTCGAAATCGAACGTAGGCTAGTCGCAGAATTAGATATTCCAGTTATGCACGACGATCAGCATGGTACCGCAATTATTTCTGGTGCTGCTCTAATCAACGGATTGGAAGTTGTCGAAAAGGATGTATCAGAAGTCAAAGTAGTAATTTCTGGCGCTGGTGCAAGTGCAATTTCTTGCGCTCAGCACTACCTTCGTCTAGGGGTTAGTGCGGATAATTTGCTGATGTGCGATAGCAAGGGAATCCTCACCAAATCACGAGGCGATAATGGAGAGTTAAACGAATACAAACTCGCCTTTGCGAGGGATGTTGAAGACGGCGGATTAGCCGAGGCAATGGTCGATGCAGATGTATTCCTTGGCCTGTCCAAGGGAGGACTAGTCTCGGGAGAGATGGTCGAATCTATGTCTGAGCGACCATTGATTTTCGCTCTCGCAAACCCTGACCCTGAGATTCTACCAACCGATGTGCAAGCAGTTCGCGATGATGCAATCATAGCAACCGGCCGATCAGACTTTCCAAACCAAATTAACAACGTACTCGGATTCCCTTACATCTTCCGTGGCGCATTGGACGTACGTGCTACAGAAATCACAGAAGGAATGAAAATGGCCGCAACCAAGGCTCTGGCGGCTTTGGCGAAGGAGCCTGTACCGGACGAAGTCGCCGCTGCATATGCAGGAGAACAAATGCAATTTGGACCTGAATATCTGATTCCAAAACCGTTCGATGCACGCGTCTTAATTTGGGAAGCCAGCGCAGTAGCGCAAGC
>CEUR01080159.1_pt1 | contig 14283 bp, 8 predicted proteins | sample 356411 | NCBI WGS metagenome assembly CEUR01 (sample SAMEA2622715, study PRJEB7988) | marine metagenome | biome: marine biome (ENVO:00000447); feature: surface water layer (ENVO:00002042); material: "saline water (ENVO:00002010), including plankton (ENVO:xxxxxxxx)" | depth 5 m
GACTCAAGCGAAGGCATGGCGGCCGCCATGCGAGACGCGGAAGCTTGGATTGCCCCGCTTGTGCCGCTTGGCTTGATCGCCGGGGCATGGACGGTGCCCATCCTGCTGGGCGGCGTCTTTCCCGCCTCCTACACCAGCGGCGTGCTCGGCGCCGATGCGGGCGACCTCTTCCTCATCCTACTGCCGGGGTGGGGGTTGGCGATGATCGCCACGCCTTCGCTCGCGGGCGTGCAAGCAGGCCTCAACCCATGGCGCTATGCAGGCCACGCCGCTGCAGGGCTCGGCTTCGCGGTCCTCGCTGGGGTGCTGTTGGTGCCGGGCCATGGCCCCCTCGGTGCGGCGTGGGCGGCCCTCTCGGTGTGCACCGTGCTGGCGCTGCTCGCACTTGCGCTTCGTCCCTCACCCCGCCGCCTTCACAAGGGCGCTTGGGGCGTGGTTGTGCTCGCTTGCGCTCTTGTGCCGTGGTTCTGGCACCATGCGTGGTGGGTTTCGGTTGTCGCCGCTGTGCTGCTCAGCGGCCTTGCGGTGATGGTGGGGCCTCACCATCAAGTTCCGTCGGTCGAATCTGAGTGACGCATTCAGCCCTGAGCCTCTGGCTCGTCCCAAGGTTTGGCGCCCTCGACAGGTGCGGTCTCGGAAGTTGCCTGTGGAGGCTGCACCTCAACCATCGGCGTTGGCTCAGCGGTGGCCAGTGGCGGTTGCACGGCAGCGACCGGTGCCTGAACCGGCACCATGGGTTGCGCGGCCGCAGGCATCGCACCTAGCGTCGTGGGCATGGTGGTGGCTTGCCCGTAGGCCTGGACCGGCATGGCCTTTGGTCCGTTGCTGCTCACCAGTCCAATGATGAGCAAAAGCAAGCCGAGCGGCAGACCACAACATGCAGCGGCACTGGCCAGCGCCCCTCCTCCAAACAGGGCGCCGAGGCCCTCGAACAAGGCGCCGAGCACCGGATCGACGTACATCACGTGGACGCCAGATGAGGCGGTAAAGGAGTAGTCTCCGTCCGTGCAATCGGATTCTCCGGTCAACGTGTCGCAGGCATACCCAATGCGCGTCATGCCAGCGTCGACGTTTCCATCCTCGCCAGGCTCGGGCATGCTGCAGTCCTGGGTGAACTCGTTTGCAGCGTCGGATTCGCCGTCTCGGGTCACGGTCACAGAGCCACCGTCGTCGAAGAAGGACTCGCAGGCGTCGCCTTCGCCGTTCCCATCGTCGTCCTTCATTGGTGTGTCGATGTAGAAGTAAAAGCCGAGTTCACCCATACCGTCAACGTCGTCGTAGGTGATGGTTCCGCTGGTGGCGTTTTCGTAGTTCCACGGATCCTCCAAATCCTCCATGTTCTCCAACGAGGCCACGGAGTTTGAGGCCATGGCGCCACCCACAACCACGCCGATGAGGCTGAGCAGAAGCACCACCGCGCCGGCAATGGTCAGGCCTTTGTTCATGCGTTGACAATGGTGCTGAAGCCAATAAACCCGCCGCTGCGGTCGGATTCAGGCGTTGCGAAGCAGATGCTCCCACGCCCGTGCCACGGCTGGACGCTGGCACCAGTCAGGCAGCAGGACGGGTTGTTCACCCCAATCTGTGCTCAGCACCCGTTCGCAGGCGTCAGCCAGCGCGATGGGGCTCCTGTCCGCCGCGATGCAGGCCTCGGGCAACCATCGGGCCACGTCCCCGACGTTGACGCTGGCCACCGGCGTCCCACAGGCGACGGACTCCTTGGCGACAAGAGGCCCCGCTTCTCTGGAGGAGGTGATCAAGGTCAGCGAAGCCACCATCATGCGGTCCCACACGATGGGGCGGGGCTGCTGCCGCAGCGTCGTCATGCCCACCACCCATCCGCGGGTTTCCAACTCACGGCCGGTCTCAAGGGCGAGGTAATGCTCTTTTTCGGGCCGTCGAGGGTCTGCCGGGAACAGGACATCGAGCCGGTCGCGTCGCCAGCGCCCACGCCACGAGGACATGGGTTGGAGCCAGTCCTCCTCGACCGGCACGTGGCATGGAATCACTTGGGTTTCAGGGCAGTTCACGTCGGTGAGGTGTCCACGCTGTTCTTCAGCAACGAGCACCAAGCGATCGAGGTCAGCAATCATGCGCCGCAAGCGAGGTCCTACGTCGCGATGGGCAAGGCCGACGTCAAGATCCCAGCCGTGCACCACACCGATGCACGGCACATTCCATGCCTTGGCCAAGGCCAAGGCCAAGCCTCCAACCGGCCACAAGGCGTGCACCACCACCGCCTCTGGCCTCCAATCGCCAAGCCAGCGTTGCACCGCCGAGGCACGCCGACGGATGCTCGAGGCCGTCAACCACGCAGAAGCCTGATTGGAGAGGCCCCAATACCTCGGCACGAGCACTTCAGTTCCGTCGAAGGTGTGGAGTCTGGGCGCTTTCGCCACGCCGGCCAAGGTCGAGCGTCGGGATTCTTGATACTGCAGCATCCTCGGGAGGGGGTTGACGACGCGCACGTCGTGATTCGCATCGCGCAGGAGACGCACGTGGTCGGCCACGAAAGTCCCGCGCGCGACGTTGGTTGGAAGCGGGTGCATCCCGCTGAGCACCAGGATGCGCATCTGAATCCCTCACGCGTGCAAGGCAGCAGTGAGTTCGGCCAAGTTGTCGGCCACGCTTGCCCGGTCGTTGAACAGACCAGAGCCCACCACGGCGTTGGTGACGCCCCAACTCCGCAGCTCAGCGATGTTGTGGGCTTTGACCCCCCCGTCGATTTGGAGTTGGACGGCTCGACCGCCTTTGGCCTTCTGCTCAGCGATGGCATCGGCCAACCGGCGCACCTTCGCCTCCACGTTCGGGATGAAGGATTGGCCACCGAATCCCGGGTTGACGCTCATCACCAAGACCAGATCCACGTCTTCGAGGACCTCCAAGGCTGCCTCGACCGGCGTGGCCGGGTTGAGCACAATGCCAACGCCGGCCCCTGCGTCTCGGATGGCGTGAAGCAGGCGGTGCAGGTGCGTGACCGCTTCCACGTGCACGCTGAGGTGATCGCACCCCGCGTCGATGTAATCTTGGAAGCAGGTTTCCGCGTTGCTGATCATCAAATGGGCGTCAAAGGTCGGACGGTCGCCCAAAGCGGCGCGGAGGCTCCGAATGACGGGAGGTCCAAAGGTCAGGTTCGGCACGAAGTTGCCGTCCATGACGTCCAAGTGGAGCCACTCGAGGCCAGCGTCCACCGCTTCTCGGCACGAATCGGCCAAGTCGGCCAAATCTGCGGTGAGCACCGAGGGCGCGATGACCACGTCCGCCATGCATCGACGGGGCGACCGACCCACATGAGCGTTCGCTCCTGACCGGGACAAAGCCTCATAGGACCCTTACCAGAGGGATGGACGGGTGAGCAGAATGGGCGAGGTCGTTTCCATCTCGGACAGCCAATACGAAGCAACCGTTGGAGAGGGTTGGGTGCTCGTCGATTTCTGGGCGCCATGGTGCGGCCCGTGCAAAGCGCTTGGTCCCGTGCTTGAACAGGTGGCTGGGGAACGCGACATCACGATCGCCAAAGTCAACACCGACACCGACTCCATGCATGCCGCTCGACTCGGCGTGCGGGGCATTCCTGCGATGTACCTCTACAAGGACGGCGAACTGATGGGCAGCCAAACCGGGGCCCTTCCAAAGGCCAAGGTCCTCGCCTGGATCGACGGTGCCATGACCGACGCGTTCGGTGAAGGCACTGACTTCTGAATCACGCACCGAGCGCAGTCCTGCGCGCCTCTTGCGCGCTTCCGACCTCACGCAGCAAGCGCTCGCGAAGCGCCTCATGCAACCACATGCCATCGCTCAGGTCCAGCAGCAACCCATGATCGATGAGGTGTTGCGGAGGCACGCCCTCCCACCCGATGGCATCCGCCAAACGTGGCCAAGGTACGGGAGCGTCGGCTGAGGCCAGCGTGGCCAGCATGTCCCGCTCACCGTCGGGCAACGCAGACAAGATTTCCTGGTCCAAAAACCGCAACCAGTCCCCGTGGATGACGTCACCGTAGAGCTCCAACAACTCAAGCGCGAGGGGGTGCCCTCCCGTTCGCTCAAGGACGTCTTCTGGGGACGCCACGTCGCCCGAGAGGTCCTCCAACCATCGTTCCACCACGTCCAGGGGGAGGCCTTCGAGCGGAAGTTCACGGATCACGTCGCGTGTGTGGACGTCACGCTGGTCGTAGAACTGCATCGTGCGCCGTGAGATGAACAACAACCGGACAGGCGTTTTTTCTGCCAGGGAAAGCAGGGCGCCGTAGAACGCTTCGCCTTGAGCCGTGAGGTGGTGCGCATCGTCGATGACCACCAGCCAATACGGAGGAGGGCCACGTCGAGTTGATTCGAATCGGTCGCGGATGGTCCGGGCGTCGGTGAGGTAGGCCAACAAACGCCGTCGCCACAGGTCGATGTTGAGTTGAGCACCGGGTTGCAACGGGAGCGTGGACATCAGGTCGTAGGGGTCGTGCTGATCGTCGATGCCAAAGCGGTGGAGAAGGCTGACGGCAAGACCGGTCACGGTGTCCCAAGGCTGGCACGGGTACCAACACACCGAGAGTTGCTGATCCTTGTCTTGGACGGCCTCGAGCCAGTTGGCCACCAGGGTGGATTTCCCGATGCCGGCGATGCCATGGACGAGCATGGCAGGTCGACGCGCTTCATACCACGTGTCGAGGGTGGCGCGTTCATGTTCTCGCCCCCGCACCTTCCGCGTGGTCGGTGGTGACGTGTGGTACGTGGCATGGGCGCCCGCCATCATGGTCAGACGTCCAGGCGGTGGCTTGCCGTCCTCCTCGCTTCCCCTCCGACGGATGAGCCCAAAGCGAATGTCGCCGTAGGTCAACACCCCTTCGTGCTGAGCATGCATCAGGACATGCAGCAGTCCGATGTCCGCATTGAGGCGCTCACGCGCTTCATGCGCGGGGACTTCGAGGAGTTGCCCGTCTTCGCCGCGCAACAGCACCATGGTTTCGCGGAGCACGTCGGCGCGTGCTTCTGCTGCCGCGGTTCCGGTGTCCGTCAATTGCCAGGTCTTCCGTCGCCGCTCTTCGCCTTCGACGCTGCGGAGGTGCTCGCTGACCCGGGCATCGCGGCTGAGGGCTCGCATCGCGCGGCTCACGTTTGGCGGGTGGAGCGCACACGCCTCCGCGATACCGTCGCGAGTAACGGCGTGCGGCACCACGAATCGATCCGCATGCTCCAGATGCTCCAAAAGATGGAGCAGGATGCGATCTTGGACCGCCACAGACACCTTCGGCAGGTCGGTGGCCACAGTCCTTGCTTGCCGTCCTTTGTTCAAGGCTTTGTCTGAATCGTGGCGCCTCAGAGTGCACAAGAACACCATAACGCCTTTTTATTGGTCGACATCCAATGACCATGACCACTCTTCGAGCGCACCGCGGTCGTGCTGTCCTTCTCACGGGCATGATGGTTCTGGCCTTGCTTCCCATGACGCTGCTTGCATCGGCCGCGGACATCGACGGTGACGGTGTGGAAGACGCCAACGACGCCTGCCCGTACGCGTACGGGACCTCCACCGTCGACCGCGACGGGTGCCCGGACACCGACGGCGACGGCACCTCGGACCTCAACGACGGATGGACCATCTCCAACCCGAATTTTACGAACATCCAAACCATCTCATCCAGCAGCGATTACTTCGATGTGGACTACTCGCCCGATGGCACGCACGTTGTCACCGCCGCCTCGGACGGCTTCGTCCGCGTGTGGAACGCGACCACCCACACCAACGTCCGCTCAGCCAACGCCATTTCTGGGGGAGACGTCACCAGCGTCGACTGGTCCCCTGACGGCCAGTACATCGCTGCAGGACTGGACGACGACACCATACAGATCTACTACGCCTCGAACATGACCTCCGTCCACGGGAGCATCAGCGTTGACGTGGGCAGTGGCGATTACGTCTACGACGTGACCTTCAATCCGGACAGCGACCTTGTCGCGGTGTCCATCGGCCGATCGGGCAACAGTGGAACGAACGGGCAGGTCTTCCTCATCAAGGTCAGCGACGGCTCAAACCTGCACAGCCTCAACCCGAACAGTGAGGACCGTTTCTACGCCTCTGCCTTCTCTCCCGACGGGCAATTCATCGCGTTGGCGGGTAACGGTGATTTCTACGTGTCAAACGTCACCTCTCAGCAGACCATGAGCAGCGTCAGCAGCCCGCCGGCAGCCATCAACAACATTGCATGGTCGCCCGATGGCAATTACATCGCCATGTGCGGCGGTTGGGAAGGGAGTTCTGCCAGTTTGGACATGTACGAATACACGGGATCGTCGTGGAGCGTGGCCTGGGGCTACCAAACCACCACCTCCTGCGCCTCCATTGAATTCAGCCCGGACGGCCGACACATTGCCGCGGGGATGTACTGGTACGGCGCTGACGCCGTGACGACCTACATCGCCGAGACGACGACCGGTGGAATGATCGACAACTTCACCGGGCCTCGACCAGGTGGCTGCACAGGCTTTGGTGGATCGAACAATTGCGGCATCATCTACGGCCTCTCGTGGAGTCCAGACAGCACCCATTTCGTGACCGCCCACGGCCGAGGGGACGAGGGCGTCTACTTCTGGTACGCCGACATCGACGAGGACAACGACGGCTACAATTCCACGGACCAAGGCGACGGCATCGTCGATGCCTTCCCCTCCGACGGCAGCCAGTGGAACGATTCTGACGGCGACGGCTACGGGGACAACCCTGCGCCCGCCACGCAACCCGATGCTTGCGTGAACACCGCAGGGGCCTCCAGCATGGATCGATTCGGCTGCTTGGACACCGATGGAGACGGCTATTCTGATCCGGATGCCGGATGGAGCATCCTTGACGGTGCAGACGTCTGGCCCGGGGACCCCGAGCAGTGGGCTGACGCGGATCAAGACGGCTACGGGGACAACTACCTCTACGACATCAACCAGACCAACCAGCTCCACATCAACCAGCGCGGCGATGCCTTCCCGATGGACCCACAGCAGTGGAACGACACGGACGGTGACGGCTACGGCGACAACTACGACGATCCGGCCTGGACCGCCAACCGCGCGCCGCACTGGCCAGGTGAGCGTCTCGAGGGCGCCACGATGCCCGATGCTTTCCCGCTCGACCGCACCCAGTGGTCCGACGCCGACGGCGATGGCATCGGTGACAACCCGAATTCCGGGACGTCGGACGGGTGTCCAAACGTGGTCGGGGACTCGTTCTGGGACCGTTTGGGATGCCCTGACAGCGACGGCGACGGTTGGTCGGACCCCACCGAGGATTGGGGCCCGAACGGCGAGTGCACGGGTGCAGACGCCTTCAAGGACGACCCCACACAATGGTGCGACTCCGACGGTGACGGCTACGGCGACAACGAAAGCGGCAACCAGCCCGATGCATGCCCCAACCAAGCGGGGACCTCGGACGGTGACGTGTTCGGATGCGCCGACCGTGACGGTGACGGCTGGTCCAACGCTGGAGAACCCTTCCCGGACGACGGCACCCAGTGGGCGGACCGCGATGGCGACAACCGTGGCGACAACCCCGACGGCAACAACGCCGACCTGTACCCCGACGATTCGAGCCAGTGGGCCGATTCGGACGGTGACGGCTACGGCGACAACCCCAGCGGCACGAACGGCGACCGGTTCCCGAACGATGCCCTCCAATGGGAGGACACCGACGGTGACGGCTTTGGGGACAATTTCGTCGACGAAGACGGCGACGGCGTGTCCGAGTCTGGAGACGTCTGCCCAACGCTTGCAGGCAGTTCAAAGGCCCCGCTGAGCCGCGGTTGCCCCGACAGCGACGCTGATGGCTACATGGACAACGTCGATGCTTTCCCCGAGAACCCCTTCCAATGGAACGACACCGACGGTGACGGGTACGGTGACAACAACGCGGTCAGTGGAGGCGATTCCTGCGTGAACGAGTACGGTCGCTCCAATCAATCAGGACGCCTCGGTTGCCCAGATGCGGACTTTGACGGCTGGGCTGACGACGTTGACGTGTTCCCCGATGATGGTCTCCAGTGGGTTGACAGCGACGGTGACGGCTACGGTGACAATTACCTGTACGAGGTCGTTTCCATCGAAGACGAGGACAATCCAGGCATGTTCTTGATGCTCCGGGAAGAACAAGGCGATGCCTTCCCCAACGACGTGACGCAATGGTCGGACCGTGACGGTGACGGACGTGGCGACAACCCAACCGGCAATCTTCCCGATGCCTTCCCGCTCCGCGTCTCACAGCAGCTCGACTTTGACGGCGACGGCTACGGGGACAACATCACCCTTGACGCGTACCAGTCCGACGGTTGCAGGAAAATCTTCGGCACGTCAACGGACGACACCTATGGGTGTCCGGACGCTGACGATGACGGCACGTCAGATGACGCTGATCCGTGCCCGTATGACCCGAGCATCGAGGTTGGTGTCCGCGGACAAGTCACCTGCACCATCACGGCACCACAAGACGATGGCGACGGGGATGCCGCACTCGGCGGCGGCGACATCGGCGCCCAAGTTGACACGCTCACCCTCGTGCTGGTCGGTGTCGTTGGGCTCATGCTTGCGGCCGTGGCGCTGGCGATGATCGCCCGCAACGCTGGCCGGAAGGCGGCCCTTGGCGCCCGGGAGAACGAGAAGTTGTCCAACGCGGCTTTCAACGAAGAAGAAGAGCGCCGCCAAGAGTGGATCAACTACTACGTGGCACAGGGTCAACTCGACGAAGCGAGGGCACTCGGTTGGACCGGCCAAGGTGCGGCCGCTCCGGTGCCTCAATGGCAGCAGTACGAGCAACAACAGGCCGAGGCCCAGCGCTCAGCGATGCCGAGCATGCCGGACCTGGATCAGCTCTGATCGCGGGCACGGCGCGCCAACGCATCGTCGAAGGCGAGGAAGGGCAGCGCAGCCCACGCTTCGTCTGAATCGAGCGCAGCCATGGCTTCGTTCCCTGAGAGAACATCGGCCAGCTTGAGGTGGTGAGGCACGCGCCCGTCTGCCAATTCGTAGGCGTGGCCCGGCAGCACCACCCAGTCGTCCGGCAAGGCCTGCATCCTGCTTCGGAGGTACAGCAACGAGGCGCGCAGGGCCGCAGGGTCCCCTCCATGCAAGTCGGCCCGACCGCATCGTCCTAAGAACAGGCAGTCGCCTGAAACAACGATGCCATGACCAAGGAAGGTCAGGTGCCCGGGTGTGTGGCCCGGTGTTCGAACGGCTTCGAAGGTCAGGTCGCCGACGTGGAGGGCCGTGGCCACATGGGGGGCAGCGTCGAGCACTCGGGTGTGCGGCCCGTCCCAACCTCGCTCAGATTCTGCTTCATGCACGATGACTTCGAATCCCTCTCCACCTCGCTCAAGGGCTTCTTCAACACCTTTGGTGTGGTCCCAATGGCTGTGCGTCAACCACGCACCGATGAGGTGCAGGCCGCGGGATTCCGCCACGTTGAACCAATACGCTGCGTCGAAAGGGTCCACAACGACCGCATGCTTGGTGGCCGTGCACACGATGAGGTGGTTCAGGTTGTCCCAACCGCCGAGTTGTGCTTGCAGCACCTCGCATCCTGGAGAAGTATGCACCACGCTGGGTTCTGGCTCGGGCATGGCCCGCCGAGGGACCGCTGCCCTTTCAAGGGGGAGCAGTGTTCACCGCTCATGGACCAGCGAGGGCGCGGGGTGGTGACCCTCGTTCTGCTGGCGATGCTCATGGCCGTGCCCTTCGGAGCCATGGCCTCTGCAGAAGCGAGCGAGAGCCTCCAGGTCGAACTCGACGTGACGCCGCTCGATCGGCCATGGTTGACCGATGGACAGGTGCTGACCCTCTCCGCGGCCTTGGTAAATCCGAGCGAGGAAACGGTGGACACCACCACCGACCCTTCTTGCGGTTTGGTGCTCTCCATCGCTGATCAGAGCGGAGCAACGGTCGTCGACGGCCTGCAAACCTGTCGTGGCCAGGAACGCGGCCTGAGTCTGGCCCCGGGAAGTGAGGCCTTGGAGACGTCCTTTACGGTGGACGCCGCTGATCTGGACCTCTCCACCGGTACCTATGACCTGCGTGTGTCTCATCCCGCTTCAGGCGCCACGGCAAGCACCACGGTTGACGTTCAGCGAGCAGTTGCATGGCCAGAAGACCTCCTTTTGGAGGGCATCAGCGTGCTGCGCACCGAGGTCGCAGAAGATGGAGAAGTCCTCCTCTTGCGCTGGCGAAACGCCGGGGCCACCCCCTTGGACTGGCCGACCGAGGCGTGCACTTTGCACCTCGTGAACGCGGCGTGGACGCCTTTCGCTTCGTGCCAAGACGAAGTTGAGGCCTTGGCACCATGGGAAGTCCGTTTGGTCGCGGCCATCACGCTCGATGCGGGTGATCTCGACGATGCGGGGGCGTTTACGCTGTCCACGCCATCCGGTGAGCGAACGGTGCAGCACACGCCGATTGGGCACGAATCCAACACCGACGCGCTCGGCTTCACGCTTCGACTCGATGGGGAGGACGACGCCTTCAGGACCGGAGAAATCGTCCAACCGACCATGCGCATCAGCAACCTCGGCCAAGACGACTTGGTTGTTGAGACGACGACCACATGCCGTGCGGACTGGTGGGCGGCCGACGCGACGGGACACGTGGTCTACGACAGCCGTTGGAACGCACCCTGCCTCGACCTCGACGACCGCCGTTCCCTCGACGTTGGCGAACACCTCGAGTTCCAAGGCCTCGGTTGGAGCCTCGTTGACGCCCAAGGATGCACGGTGCCCAGCGGCAGTTACGCCATTGTGGCCCGCGCGGATGACCTCGCGCTGAGCGCGGCCACCACGGTGACCGTGGAACATGAAGAAGCCGAGGGCTGCGCCTCGGACGATGGCCTGTCCATCGATGCATGGCTCGAACAGGACGAAGACGCTCCGCCGTCCCTGCACATCGATGTGCGCCCCAAGGAAGGTGCCTCCGACCTTGTGCTGCAAGGCGTTTGTTCCGGGCGAATGATCCTCTACGACGAGGAGGGTTCGACCCTCCTCGATCAGATGGTCGGGTGTGAGGGACGGCATGGGCGCCAATATCACCTCCCGTCCACCGATGCCGTGTTGCGTTTGGACATGGGCGGTTTCATGCTCACCACGTCTGAAGGCAACGTCTTGACCGACGGCACCTATGCCATGGAATTCCATCTTCAGGCCGCCCGACCGGTGGCGCACGCTGCGTCCCTCTCGGTCGGCGTCGAGAGCATGGAGACGACGGACGACAACGATGCCATGGTGGTCGAAGCCCCAACCAGAACTGAAGAGGGCGCATGGATCGGTCTACAAGCTTCTGGCGAGGCCTGTTGGGTGCTCCAAACCGGGCCTTCCTCGTACTTGTCGCTGTCCAGCGCGGTTCCCGTCGACTGGGCCCCACGGGCTGACCTCCGGGGCATCTATACCGTGCAAGATGCGGATGAAGCGCCAGCCTGCACCGGCGTTGACGCGACTCCCATCGTCGTGCTTGAGGTGCAAGAGGAACGCATGCCCACCCCTGCTCAGGCTGAAGGAACTTCAGCGCAAGACGAGCCCGAAGCGGTCGTCGAAGCGCCCAGCGACGCCCCCATCGTGACGCCAACCGCGGTGGTGGCCACCGTGGTGTCCACCTCCATTCTTGGTCTTCTCGCGACCGCGTTCCTGACCAACGAAGCATGGCGGTTGCCGGCTTCTTCAGCAGGGTTGTGGCTGGTCGGTTTCATCGGGCGAACCAAGGAGACCACGGACGGCCGTTTCCAGCGTGGACGCATCATGGGGTACCTTCAGGCCAACCCTGGATGCCATTTCCGCGCACTCATGAGTGCGCTCGACCTCTCCAACGGCCAAACCACCCATCACCTTCGGGTGCTCGAGCGTGAGGAGCAGATCTGGCGACGAAAGGACGGGCGACTGATCCGCTTTTACCCCCTCACCGGTGATCTCCACCCCGGCATCGCTGAAGACCAGCTCCCGGTCCCCCCGCTCTCCATGGACCCCAACTCGCTGCAGGGGCGCATCCTGACCATGCTCGACGATGACGGCCTCATGGGCGATTTCCCCACTCAGGCTGAACTTGCTCGGCGGCTCGAGCGAAGCCAGCAACTCATCTCCCATCACCTTCGCACGTTGGAGCGCTACGGCCTTGTGGAGAAGCAAAAGATGGGCGTCCGCTCCCGCTACGTGCTCACGCGCGAGGCGATTTACCTGCTTGAGCGGACCGACATGGAACGGCACTCATAGGCGGTTGGTTTCAAGTCCATAGCGCGGCTCGGACGGCCCGAGGACGGTCCATGAGCGACGAACCGATTCGCGTCGATGAAGTGGCGTGGCAGCGCCGCTGGGACGAGGAAGGCGTGTTCGTTGCTCCCAATGAGGGGGACCGTCCGACCTTCTACTGCCTCGAGATGTACCCATACCCCTCGGGCAAGATGCACATGGGGCACGTCCGCAACTACTCCATCGGTGATGCTGTGGCCCGCTACAAGCGCATGCGCGGCTTCGATGTGCTGTATCCCATGGGTTTCGATTCCTTTGGCATGCCGGCCGAAAACGCGGCCATCGAAGAGGGCGGGCATCCTCACGACATCACCGAACGCAACATGGCCAGCATCACCGCTCAAATCAAGCGGATGGGCTTCTCGTACGATTGGGACCGCTTGGTGAAGAGCCACGACCCGAACTACTACCGGTGGAACCAGTGGTTTTTCCTGAAGTTCCTCGAACAAGGCTTGGCCTACCGCGAACAAGCGCCCGTCAACTGGTGCGAACCGTGCACCACCGTGTTGGCCAACGAGCAGGTCAAGGCGGGCCGATGCTGGCGATGCAACGGCCCGGTGATCCAGAAAGACATGAGCCAGTGGTTCCTCGACCTGCCCAAGTACGCTCAAGAATTGGTTGACGGCCTGGACACCATCGACTTCCCAGAGCACGTTTCCTTGCTCCAGAAGGACTGGCTTGGTCGCTCGGAAGGCGCGGAAATCGCCTTCCAACTCGAGGACGGCCTCGGCGAAGTCCGCGTGTTCACAACCCGTCCGGACACCTTGTTTGGCGTCACCTTCCTGACGATGGCCCCCGAGCACCCAATGGCCGCTGGCCTGATGGCCGGGCGTCCGGAGGAAGCCGCTTGGCGCGAACTCCGCGATGAGGTGGCGCTGCTCTCCGAATTTGACCGCATCAAGCAGATGAAGAAGAAGAAAGGCCTCTTCTCAGGCCTGCACGTGATTCACCCTCTGACGGGGGAGCGCATCCCGATGTGGTTCGGCAATTTCGTCATCGCCTCCTACGGTACCGGGGCCGTGATGGCCGTTCCCGGGCACGATCAGCGCGATTTCGAGTTCGCCACGACGTGTGGCCTCCCCGTACGGCGCGTCATCGCTGACGGCAAGGCCGACGATGCTCCCATGACCAAGGCGCACGAAGACATGGGTCCGATGATCAACTCTCCCCTGCCTGGCTTTGACGGGCTCGAGGGTGATGCGGCCAAGCACGCGGTGATCACCGCCTTGGAAGAGGCCGAAGCAGGAGACAGAACGCTCAACTGGAAGATCCGTCCTTGGCTGGTCTCGCGGCAGCGGTATTGGGGCACCCCGATTCCCATCATCCACTGCCCTTCGTGCGGTGTGGTCCCGGTCCCAGAGGCGGACCTCCCGGTGGTCCTCCCGCGCGATGTGGCGTTTACGGGCACCGGGAATCCTTTGCTCACGTCGCCCTCATTCCTTGAGGTGGATTGCCCCACATGCGGCGAACCTTCACGACGCGAGACCGACACGATGGACACCTTCGTGGACTCGTCGTGGTACTTCATTCGCTACGTGGACGCAAAGAACGAGGCGATGTGCTTCGACGCGGACGTCGCTGACCGTTGGATGAACGTGGACTTCTATTGCGGTGGCATCGAACACGCTCAGATGCACCTCATTTACGCGCGCTTTTGGACGAAAGCGCTCCGTGATCTCGGGCTTCACAGCATCGATGAGCCCTTCCAGAGCCTGCTCTGCCAAGGGATGGTCAACAAGGCCGCGCCTTGGTGCGACTCGTGCGCGGTGACCTTGCCCGTATCGGCTGCTGGCGCCCCATGCGCGCAATGTGGCGATGCCTTGGGTGAGCGCAGCGCGAAGATGAGCAAGTCACTGGGCAACACGGTCTCGCCCGAGGCGATGATCGAACAGTATGGTGCAGACACGGTCCGCCTGTTCATCCTGTTCGCGGCCAATCCGACGGCCGGCATGGACTGGTCCGACACGGCCGTCGAAGCCAATCATCGCGTGATCCAGCATCTGCTCACCCTGCCCGACGTGCTCTTGTC
>CEUR01008172.1_pt1 | contig 14120 bp, 9 predicted proteins | sample 356411 | NCBI WGS metagenome assembly CEUR01 (sample SAMEA2622715, study PRJEB7988) | marine metagenome | biome: marine biome (ENVO:00000447); feature: surface water layer (ENVO:00002042); material: "saline water (ENVO:00002010), including plankton (ENVO:xxxxxxxx)" | depth 5 m
GAGCATATGTTAAATCCTTCCTCACCATAACCAAATAATTTAAATACGCCATCACCAAGCTCCATGCGATCTTTAGCGCCTTGACCAAATACTGCTTTTGTAATTTGTTTACCTTTATCACTATATGTAGCATCGCCATTACGAATATTGACAGAGGAATTGCCATTTACAAACAATGCTGCAGGAACATTATTAAATTTCTTTTTATAATTAAGATATCTTGTACAAGCACCATTAAGCCTATTTTGAATGTTGTCACGTGAAATATCAAGTCCAAACACAAACTTCAGCTTGGCAGCGATCCATTTCGGGAAATCACCTCCTTTTCCAACTGCTAAATCTATCAAGGTATCTCCTGGTTTACTGGTATTTGTAATAAGTGATTTTTTAACAAATAAATTGTGAAAGTCACGTAAGGCACGTGTTTGGGTATCGTCACCCACTGCATTGTAATATATGTCATCATTTGCAAGTTCATCGGGTATATCTTTACCGGACGTAATCATTTCAACTGTTATCGGATTATGAATAGAATGCCAATTACTGTCTGCAACATGGTATGCATTGCCATAATTTTTCTCTCCATTACGAAATGCTGCTGTTTTATCATAACGAACACGAATCGGCACCCATCTCCACTTGGCTTTATTGGTAAGTTCATACTTAAATTCTACTATAGTATTATCCTCAATCACTTCACCATCTTCGGTTAACATTATTTTTTCACCTGATGATGCATTTTGTAACATAATATTTGTTACCCCGGCATCATCATCTGCTGGATTTGATGGAAAGAATTGCACGGGACGATAGTTGTTTGTAGTGTCTTTATCTTTCGAGCTTGGAAAATCCCCATCAATGACATTTTGGCATGGGTTAATATAACCATGTTTAGTTTCATCATATCCTACACGAAGAATCAGGGTTTTGTATTGTGAAAGTTGCGTTACTGCACTTGTATTTGTTCCTCCCTGAAAGATATTGCTTATCTCTTCATTACCATCTTTGGCTTTTTTTGTTGTTACCAGGAAATCAATTGTGTTAAATTCTGGTGGCTTCCATTTAAACGAGTGTTCCCATGTCCGCTTTACTGGATCAGTTGTTTTTCCAACTTCACTGCTACCCACGCCCGTTGAAGATGGTGTGAAAATTAGTCCATCTGTTTCATATTCAAATTGTCCGTCTGATACTTTTTGCATGATTAATGCACATCCTTCAAAAATAGATTGTGTTTTAGAATCTTGGTAAAAGGTTTTCGTCTCAAAACGAACAGATGATTTGTCTTTCGCTGTTTTTTTACCAGTGGCGGAAACAGATTTCGCCTCCAGACCATTTATAATTTGTGATAATATAAGAAGTCTGTATTGTTCTTTTGTTTCTGATTTTTTATCATCATGATCAGTTGGCGCAAACGCCAAAGTTCGAACGTCTGTGTTATTAAGATAATATACATCGAATGCAGCAAACAAATTTATAAACTCACCCTTTTTATTCACCTTAATATGTTCTCCATCTATAATTGTATTGTGGACGAGTTTGTTTGCTGTAACTGCGCCTGTAAATTCAACAGACATGTTCGTTGTAATAAAATACATTTTTCCATCGGTTGCGATAAATAATAGCTTTCTCTCACCATCAGCTTTTTCCGTAACAGTATAATGCTTTCTAATATTGGGTATCTTTGAACTACTATTTATCGGAACTATGTTATTTATTTGCAAAGTATATTGTGATGGTCCAACAAAATTCTTTGGGAGTATGCGCGTGCCTGACTGGTGTTTGTCTCCCCATAAAACTTTCATGTATGAGTCTAAAATATTACTTTGCTCCGTATATGATATCGGAAAATTTGTTCCTTGAAGTCCCGACATTACCAATTTTATTACTTTTCTCACCATACTTCCCAAAATATCTGGTTTATCATAGCCATTGCGCATAATTTCTGCATGTTCCAGTTCAATTTCAATCTCGTATTGTTCTGGTGCTTCAAGCAAACCAGAATCTACAAACTGATATTCCGGAACACTTTGTTTTCCTCTCCTCTTTGAACTTTTAACAATACTCATATCAACCTTTACTGGATAATCTGGATGCCTGAATGTGTTACGACACATATAACGAAATACTTTTTTTGTATCACTCCATTTGTCAATAATAGATTTAATTATACCAGAATTTTCTGACAGACTGCGTTCCTGCTGGAGCGATACTCTAAAATTATAGTCATCAAAATCGAGTGGATAAATGGATTCATCTCCTTTTCTAAAATAATTTTTCTGTTCGAAAGATGCAATTGTCGACCCAGTTTCATCAACAATTACATTGCTTTTGCAATACTTTGAGATATTTCCAATGCCACTGAGTTCAGTTCTGATATGTGATAGTTTCGTAACACCTGTTTTCGGATCAACAAATTCATTAAATACTCTCAATTTATATTGATCGGGAGATTTTGTAAATCCCGACGATAACAAATACTGAATCACATTGTCGTAATCAATCTTGGTGATACGTTTTATATTTTTCGTGCCAAACTTTACCTCTAACTCAAGACTATTATCTCGGGTTGCTGCAACTAAATGTGCATTATCTAAATACATTTTTAACATATCATTTAAAGTTGGTTGTTTAGCCATAGGTATATATAATTACTTGATAATATTTATATTCTTTGTCAATTTTGTGTTTATAAATTAAATAATTTTTTCAGACACCTCTTGATATATTTCTTTTTTTAATTTTTTCTTACCACTATCATTATATAAATTGATGTGTAATATCTCCGCCATATCATGAAGAATAGGAAGTGTATATGATGCTATGGATAACATCGGCTTATTATAATTTTTAATTCGTATTTTTGATTGACAGATATTCTTAATATATGTATCATTTGCGTCTAATTGTGCTCCAATTTGAAGATTACACTGCTTATGCGAACCAGAACTTGTATTTTGTGATGTATGTGCTGTTATTAGACAATTTTTGTATGAAGCGTCTTCGTTAGTATTACCGAGAATATAATATATATTTCCAGAGATATATGTGATTGATACTTTATACAATATACATAATGCATGAAGTCCCTTAATAGTTATTTTTGGCGAATTTACCAATTCTTTTTCAACATCAGTATATTTTAATTTGTGCGTCCGCAACATGGCTTTCATGTCTCTAAGTTTTGACGCTGCTTCAATCTTCATTTTTTTTTCCACTTCAAATACGTGCGTTACATAATCATAATCTACTTTTCCATGCAAAAAAATATAAAAACACCAAAATAATTTGTCGTTTTGTTTTGGATAATATAAATGACATTCTGGAGTATTGTCTGCTTCTACATGTTTCGCCACATTGATATTTACATCAACATTTTTAGATAAAGTTTTTTTCTTACAAAAATTATGGAGTGAAACACATGGTTTATTAGGACCAAAAATATTGTTGTGCACTCTAGAAATATTGCTTGTTGTAAACATATATTCATTTAGTGAATAGAATATATGTTCATCGTCACGATTCATCACTATATTTTACTACTGGGAACATCTTTATCTTCTTTAAAATAAGTGTTTTGTAGACGCTGTTTTTCTTTTTCCTGATACTCTAATGACTTTTGTTGCTCTTCTACATATATGCAATATTTCTTTAGTTGTTCTATAATTTCCGCTTTTTGTTCTGTTAAATTAATAAATGTTCCATTTTTATTTTCATTAATACATACATCAGAATCGGAAGATAATATGCGTAAAATTTCTAACTGATGATATTTAGACATATTTTCTATAGTATTTTTTAATTCTATCGTTTTCTCCATTATACTTTTAAAGCATTTGTATTTAACTATATTTATTTACTATAGTTTATCATATTATTTTTTTGCAATTACCAGTTTTTTTCGATTTTTCATAACCAATTTATTATCGCGTGGTTCAATAAGTTCTCCAATAATGGAGATATATGGATCATTTAGTTCAAATCTTTGCCCAATTACTCTCACAGTAATAAGGGCATTTTCTTTAACTGTAGAGTAATGTCGTGATTTTATATGATGATCGCGTGCGATAAAAACCATAATTGGACTCGGAGATTCTTGTGATACTGCGCGAATGCCAGCTTTTGTAATATTTTTTGCTTCACATTGAATATGCATTCCTTCTACTGGACAACAGCTAAGACATTCAAATACAACTTCAAATGATACAAAATTGCTATTTATAAAACCACTGGAATATGTCAATATTTTAATGGAATTCGGTTTGATAAGGCCCTCCACGATACACTTTCCTTCTACACTCTCTGCAATATTCTTTTCCAATATTTGAATTAAATTATCTCCAATATATTTAATGTCAAGGTGAACTGTTCTTGTAATTAGTATTTTACTATAAATACTGTTTTGAGAATTATCACTGCGTTTTTTACGAGAAAGTGCAGAGGAAGACATGTATAGTATATTATATCTAGATAATTCTTTATTCTAATTCAATTTTACAATTAATTATTTATTTAGTTTTGGTGTTTGTTGTATTTTGTTGTGTTTATCGTATAACAAATAATACCTCTGTAGGTGTCAAAAACCATTTTTTTTTATTAATATTGTTTTTATTTAATAATCGTAAATATAACTCCTGTAAAATACATATTTGTGTTTGGTGTAAATTTGACGTATCTAAACTCACACCTACTTTAGTAAGAATTTTTTGCAAATTTACATTTGCAATTTTTTTCCCTGATTGATCGCATCGCGCACCTGTATTTCGTGGTTGCAGCATATCTTTTACTTTCAGGGTATAATATTGGTTTTTAATTAGTGCCATATATCCTACTGATTCTCCTAATTTTTCTTTTAGAGGCGTAACTTTATTTAATAATTTGCTCAATTCACTTTTTAAATCTTCCTCATCTTCTTTCTCTCCAACATGCCATTCATCATTACCTTCTTTGTATTTAACTAAAAGGGTAGGACGTTTTTTATTATTATCATAAATAAACAGACCTTCTAGAGTTTTTGTAGAGAGAATATTTCTTTCATAATAGCTTTTGGCAAAATTTTTAAATTCTAAAAGTAACGGCGTTGATTTTTCTGTATTATTATCTAATTCAGTTAAAACTTCAAGCGTTTCATCATATAACAAAGACTCCAGGATATGTTCAACAATAAACTCATTCAAAACTTCTTTTTTTACACCAGTTTCAATCATTATTTTTGTAGTGCTGCTTGCAACTATATACCAGTCTTTCTCTCCGCGTATTACTGGTTGTTCTGTAATACCTTTTTCGAAGTTTAATAACATATTTTCCCACAGCTTCGTTTTCATTTTTTTTGCTGATGTTTTTGATTTTTTATTAGGAGAATCTTTAGATAAACCTTTTTTATCTTCCACCAGAATTTTTGGTTCTTCTTGTTCTGAAATTTTAAACTGAATATCTCTAGGTTTATATGCAATTGGCGTTCCTCGATGAAAACTAGATATTATATTATTAGTGATTTCTAGAGGCTGATAAAGATATAGGTCACCGATATTAATTAAATTTCCCACGCGTCCATATTTATCGGTAATATATTCATAATTATCATTTATCAACTGATTTAGAGCAGCATTTATTTGAACTAGTGGATATATATGAATGGCATTTATTTGTTTTACTAAATCTGTTTTTGAATAGAAAAAGCGCTCTTTAAATAACATGCGAATTCTCCTGACAATTTTTTCTGTATTCATCATAATAAATTCTTCACTATACGTGTCTAATTTTATATCATCATTAGTAATATTTTTATTAGGTCTACATGTATATTGGCAAGATTCCATATAATCACATATAGAAGTATATGGTTTGTCTCCTACTTGATAATCAATTACTAATCCGCTAGCTAATTCTTGTTTAACTATTTGTTTAAGAACATCGGGTGTAAATTCAACTTGTTTTATATTTAATAAGCAATCCACTGAACTATGTTTTAATACGCGACTAACTTCTCCAATACGAATGGCTTTTTGTTCGGCTAAACGATAAACGTAGACGTCTGCAGCTTCTTCTCTCTCTATATCCAATTGGGTTCCATGAAGATATATTTCGACATTTCTCTTAATAAAAGGCAAGTCTTTGTGGCTACATGTTCTTACCGCTCGACCAATAATTTGCTCTATTCTATTCATATTATACCATGGATCTAATATATGCACTTGGCGTATAAATTTTAAATCCAGACCTTCAGACCCAGCTTGAGAGATTAATACAACTCGAACTTTTTCTCCATTTAAATTGTTATCTGATGTTAGTAGCTTAATTTCTGCCATATTATCCGGAGACAAGGTTTTATCACCGGTAATCATTGAATATTTTGCAGGTGTAAATTTTTTGTCCGATACTTTAGGTTTGTTTGTTAACGCATCTATTTCATCGACGGGTGGGTCTTTAAATAATGAATTCATTTTACCTGCCCTTCTAAATCCCATTTCTTCTAAAGCAAGTGCAATAGGAACTAATCCACCATCAATATACTGTGAATAAACTAAAACAACTCCAGTAGAATTTACAATGCGATTACATATTTCAGAAATTTTTCCACTATAGTTACCTATTTCAGAAGGGGAGAAAATCCTCCCATATGATTCCACTTTATATTCTACATTTCGTCTTGTAGAAGGTGTGCCAGAAATACTATATTTTATGATCCTATCTAATCCAGATTTTCCGACTATGGATTTTGCATCAACATTAGCGCTTTTTTCTTCTTTGGTCGGGATGGGATCAATTATGGTATCTAATTCTTTGGAAGGATAAATTATGTTTAATGCTTCTAGTGGTTTTTGAAGAAGTGCATATCCAAGTGAATCCATATTTTTTAATGTAAATTCATCCTTGCCCGAGTCTCGATAACCATTGAGTAGTTCTTGAATAATATATTGGTATCCTTTTTGTTGATAAGAACCTATTTTATTTAAATAGATGGATATTCTCTCTATGTTCTGAATAATAGGTTGCATGTTTAACTGAACTTCAGGATAAGCCAAAGATTCATATGTATGTTCTGGTGCAAATTCACTTGGCCAAATACGATAAGGAAACGTATATGGATTTTCTCCTCTTACAAAAGACACATAACCTGTTGCTTTTCTCTCTAGCAATTCTTTTCCTATCTCTTCACCGTCTTTTGATAATAAGAACGATCCATCAGAGTTAAATACGTCTTTCAATGTTATTGTTGCCCGTCTATCATTTTTATTCATAATATTTATTAACCAAATTATTTCTTTATAGCTATTGAACATGGGCGTTGCAGATAAAAATAATAATCGCATATAAGGGACCGTATCAACTAACATTTGTAGTGCGCTTGCGACACGTTTATTTTTATTTTCATCGCTGACTCGAATATTATGTATCTCATCAATAACAATGAGTCGATTTTCAAAATGACGTTGCAAACGTAGCTTCATCATTTTGCGTTTTTTTGTTTCTCCGACATCACTTTCCACCAAGGATTTTTTTTGAATATAATTGGCAAATTCGATATAACCTAAAAACATATATGATGCATTAATTATTGCGCGAACACGCCGGATAACTTTTTCACGAGTAAGCCCCTTCATATTCATTGGATTTATCTCCTTTAAAAACTTATTTCCGGTGCATGCACGAATATTCCAGAGTCCATCAATAAGTTTTAATTTTCTATCATCAAATAATTGCAATTTAAAATTATCTTGAACATTTGGAGAAGCAACAATAATAATACGTTGATTCATATTCATTTGTTTTAAATAATCACGCATATCTTCGCTAATACCAATTGCTGAACAGGTTTTTCCAGAACCAAGACCATGATATAATAATAGACTATTATATGGTGTTTGAAATGAGAGAAAATTTCTAACAAACATTTGGTGCGGCGCTAATTCAAACTCTGAATTGCAAAGCTTATTTGCATGTTCCTCAATAGGATATACACCACCCTCATATTGTGTCTCGTTAAACTCCTTTCGTTGAGCTATTTTAATATTAAAATTAGGATCGTCTAAAGTCGGATATAAGTAATCGAAAGACGGACGCGCAGGTGAAGATTGTGTTTTTATAGCTGCTGGTGGTTTTTTTTGTTTTAATCGCATTTTTTTTTTCCGTTTTACAGGCGGCATATGTATAGTATTATATATATAATTGTATATTATTTTACATATGAAAAATAATATACATTATTTAATGACAATAATAAATTTAAATAATAAATTTAAATAATAAATTTAACGATTAATATCATAAGTATCTAGTATTTTTTTTGTACATTTAACAATATTAATTTTTTCTATATTATATGCTCGAATACATTTTAATACATCTTCATATTTTTTCCATTCTATTTTACTCACTTCCGATTTTTGAAACGTTTTTGTGGGAGATATATTATTATCTATAAAGCCTATAAAATAGCAATGTTTATATGATTTATAATTCGAACCAGTAAAAATCTCTTCTAAAGGAGATAAATTTTGAATAAGTGCAGTAGACTTTCTATCATACCCAGTTTCTTCTTCAAATTCACGTAAAGCACAAACTATATCACTTTCTTTATAATTTCGGCGTCCTTTTGGAAATCCCCATTCTTGTTCCACCCATTTTGTTTTGGATTCAAAAATGAATGTTCGCAAACTATACAAACGTTTATTTATAATAACACCTTTTTTAAGAATATTAAATTTTATGCGAGACTCTTTTTCTTCCATTCTATATTGAATGCTGGGATTACCTTCCCATAATGCATTCCATAATTTATCAAATGATTCCAGTATAATTCTCTGACGTTCATCTAATGTCATGACATCAATAATATTTTGTATATAGGTGGGATTATTAATATTATATCTTCCACGAAGAAAATCTACATATCCCAAAGAATCTTTACGTCGAATCATTAGATATTCATATTCTTTTTGATTTTGTCGTATGGCAATAATTCCTAAACTAGTAATAGGAGATTTACAATGTGGAAATATATGTCCTATTTTTCCACAATTATTACAAAAATTTGTGGCCTTATTCATATATAGTTATTATATTTGTATTATGTTATTTATATCATCTTTTTTTATATTTTAATATAATGGCGTTAAACCCGACAGTATGGGGACCACATTATTGGTTCGTGTTACATACTATTGCATTAACCTATCCATTATCTCCTAATACTACAACAAAGAAAAAATATTATGATTTTATTCAAAATATACCATTATTTCTTCCTATTCCAGAAATAGGAAATTCTTTTAGCACCTTTTTAGATAAATATCCCGTTACTCCTTATTTAGATTCTCGGGAATCTTTTACAAAATGGATGCATTTTATTCATAATAAAATAAATGTAGCACTAGGATATCCGGAATTAACTATGGATGAAGCAATGTCAGCATACTACGAACATTATAAACCGAAAGAGGTTATTTCCAATGAAAATAGGATACGTAGAGAGAAGATAGTCTTCGGAGGCTTTATTCTTGCACTATTAATATGTTCTGGTTTTTTATACACAAAATAATATAATATTATTGTAAAACAAAATTAATATCGAAATTTTATATATAAATATAAATATATGCGGACGCGTAAAAATATAAAGAAGATATATTTGCGTCCAAGAAAAAATAGATTATTTACATACCGTCGTATACTAAAAAAGTCAAAATCAAAAACACGTTCCAAATCAAAAACACCTTCCAAATCAAAAACACGTTCCAAATCTGCAATGAGAGCTTTCGCAGGAAAAGCGTTTGCAGAAGGAGGATTTGGTTGTGTATTTCGTCCACAGCTCTCATGTAGTAAATCCGTAGATTTATCAATAAAGAAACATAATGATGGCGTATCTAAATTAATGAATAAAAAAAATCAACAAATTGAATTAAAAGAACTTGCTACAGTGCAGTCTATAGTTAAAAAAATAAAAAATTATGAAGACTATTTTTTGTTAAACAACATTTATGGTTGCACGCCAGACGCTTTAACAAAAAATGATAAAGTAGACTTCAATCAAAAATGTAAAAATCTTATGAAGAAAGGAATACATAAAGATAATGTAAATAAAAAACTAAATAGCTTAGGTATTATTAATTTGCCATATGGTGGCATATCCATTGACAATTATTATTTCAGACTAAATTTATTAAGTAAATCGAAAAATAGAAAGAGCAGTTTTGCTGCCACAAATAAGGCATTATTGTTACTTTTAACAAACGGTATTCAATTATTACAAAAAAATAAATTTTTGCATATGGACATCAAAGGAGCGAATATACTGCGCAGTGAAGATAATATCTTGAAACATAATAATATAAAAACCAGATTAATTGATTGGGGTTTGTCAATAAACTATGCATCGAGTGCTCATACCGGTAAAGCACCTCGAGAGTTATATAACGGCCCAATACAATATAACACGCCCTTTTCTACTATATTATTTCAAAAAGACATGAATACAAATATCAAAAAATTTCTTTCACAGTATTCTAGTTTGGATAAACGTTTAAACTCTAACGATAGATATCAAATCATGAAATATTTAGCTAGTTATATTTATAACATTAGTTTAGATGTGGTTGGAGAAGGACATAACAACTATATCTTATCTATTTTACATGAAATAAATGCCGGACAGACCAAGAACCAAGACCAAAGTGTCACAGTATTCTCGCGTGAAGATATTATTGTAGAATATTTAGCAACTATTTTAAATAAATACATTGATCATAAATATCACTTTCATGATGGAAAATATTTCCACGAAGTATATTCTAAAAATGTGGATGTATGGGGGTTTATTATGGCCTATCTAGATCTAGTGGATTTAAAAAAACCTTATTCCATGCGCAGTGATTTAAGTATTGCTGTTGCAAAAATAATAAATGAATATTGTTTTTCGTCAACATATGCAATAAACCCCATACCAATAAATAAATTGGTTGTAGATTTTAAAAGATTAAATGATCTGGCATAATTAATAAAGATCATCTTTACATAATTATAATCACATAATTATATAAGAAATCATGCGATTTGGACTACTTATAGCATTAATAACTATATTTTTTATAGCAAACACATATCATGATGGTAAATATGTTCACAAACTAAAATCATGGAAAAAATATTATCAAATGGCAGGTATAGCGTTTGCCGGTATTTCAGCATATGCTTTTATTAAAAAACATCCGGCACAATCAGGGTCATTATTATCATATGCAAATGGTATCATTAAATATATGCCTATTGATAAAGAAGCCGGCGATTTTCTGACACCTATTCTTAGCAGCGTCGGTGGGGGCGGTGCGTGGAATCCTTCAGCGGGTATGTTGCAACACGGTAATATGCAACACGGTAATATGCAACACGGTAATATGCAACACGGTAATATGCAACATGGAGGAAATAATCTAACTGGACAGCAACGCCGCATGTTGCGATCGGGAAATGGAAATACAAAAAGAAGCGTGAGTGAAACAAAAAAGAAATTTGTTGCCGCCGAACAAGGTTGGAAATGTGGAGAATGTAAAAAACAACTACCTGCATGGTTTGAGGTAGATCACAAAATACGACTAGATTCTGGTGGTTCAAACCATATAGATAATTTAGTTGCTTTGTGTCGCGATTGTCATGGGAAAAAAACTGCTCTAGAAAATCTCTAGAAAATCTTTAGCCAATAACTTATCTATATATATATCAATATGGAAAGTATACGCAAAATTAATGTTATAAGTAATACTTCAAAGACAACTTTTTTGGTATTTATAATGGGCATTATTTTACTTTCATTAACGCTCATTTACATATGGGACCCTTATTCATTGACAGAAAAACACCCGGCTCTAACCATCTTTCTAGTGTTATCTATATTTTGTATCTGTGGTATAGCGTTGCAATATAAGTTTAATCCCGCACGCGATGATGTAACATTTTTAAGTTATATAAAAAGTTTTGGAAAACTCTTTTGCATGATGGCAGTAATTATGTTGTGTATTGTTTCAATTGCATGGTTATTTAGAAATTATTCGTCCGCAACCTTTTTATTTTCCTGGTTCATAAATATCTTAATTATTGCTGGTGTGATTGGAGGACTAATATTATTATTCAAGAATGATAAAGAAATAAATGAGCTAAATAAGATTAATTCTGGCAGAGCGCCACAATTTTCTATACTTTCACTTATTAAGAAAATTTTCTTTTATTTGCCGTGTTTAATCATAGATTTTGCGAAGTATATTAAGGAGCAATACAATATAACTACACGACCAGTATGGATAGTTCTTTTATTAGAAATTGTATTGATAGGTTCTACGTTTGTTCTACCCTATTTATTTCACCAATTAACAACAATAAACGGCTCACAAATATTACGTGATCCTATTTATTTAAATAAAAAACAAACATTAGGAACTTTTGAGAATCTACATAGCAAAGCTGATGGAAAATACGAATATACTTATCATTATGCATTATCAGCATGGATATATTTAAATCCACAGCCACCAAATACTAGCGAAGCATATAGTCGTTATACAACGCTATTAGATTATGCTGGAAAACCAGTGATTGAATATAATGGTTCTTTAAATACTATTAGAATACGCACAGAAACTAAAAAACGCGAATATGTTACTGTATATTCTACAAAAGATATTGTTTATCAAAAATGGATGAATATAGTCATTAATTACGACGGGGCAAATATGGATGTATTCTTAAATGGCACATTAGTTGGCACCCAGTCAAATATAGCACCTTATATGTCATACGATAATGTTAATTCTGGGGAAAATAAAGGCATTCATGGTGGGATATGTAATGTTATGTATTATAATAAAACATTATCTAGAAATGAGATTAAAATGACATATAATTTATTAAAACATTTAGACACTCCTGTAACATAATTACAGTATTAAAATATGTAGTCGCGCAACATAATTAATTTTGTAAAAAAATATAAATATATAATATATTATGAGTCTTGTAAAAACAATTATAGGAATACTAATCATTCTAATTATTTTACATTTGATATTTTCATGGTTATTTAAAAATGGAACAAAAATAACTTCTATGGAACCGGCAACTAAATCGCAGGTAGTTGATGCCAGCAAACTTCCTGATAATAATACTAGTAATTTTACATATTCTACATGGTTTTATGTGAATGATTGGAATTTTGAGTTTGGAAAACCGAAAATACTTTTAGCACGGACAAACAGTAGTGGTGCAACAACATTTAAAGTATCTTTAGGAGCTACAGAAAATAACATTGATATAGACGTTCTTTGTTATAGTAGCAGTGGTGGTAGCGGAGTAGGAGGTAGTGATGAGTCTATTTCACCTGGGCCATGGATGGGTGTCAGTGGTGAACTGCCTTCTACTGCAACATGCCCTTCTGAATGTTGGTCATGCAACGATGGTTCTGGAAAAACAGGTGGTGTAGCTTTGACAAACGGTATGTGCACCAGTCATTGTTCAAAACAAAGCTCGGGAGTTACTGGTTGGAATCCTTCTTGGACAGGCACACCAACATGCAACAGTGTTTCAAAAGGCACAGATTGCTCTGGTTGTCCTTCTACCGGGTTTGGCGCAGGGAATGGTTCTAAACAAATCTTTAATTTCTGGGATTGGTTAGGAAAATGCACTGGAACAGGTAATCATGGTTTTGGATGTTGCACTGGATCTCTAGATTTTGCGTCATGTACAGATGCAAATTGTAGTAATTGCAGTGGCGCAGTAGGACTCGCTGCACAGCAGCAAATAGCGTCCATGTCAAGACATGGAACACCTGCTGCCGCAGATTCGCCTGAGAACTTTACCACACAAGGAGCAGGTAAATCCCATAAATGCACGATACGCAATTTCCCCTTACAAAAATGGGTCAACTTAACAGTAAGTTTATATGGAAGAACTTTAGACGTTTATATTGATGGTAAGTTAGTGCGTACCTGTATTTTACCAGGTGTAGCAAAATCAGGAACAGGTGGCAGTATTTTGGTTACACCTGGAAATGGATTTAGTGGGTGGACATCACAAACAAGATATTGGCCCGATGCAACGAATCCTCAAGAAGCATATGGGATATACCAAGAAGGTTA
>CEUR01016683.1_pt1 | contig 14102 bp, 14 predicted proteins | sample 356411 | NCBI WGS metagenome assembly CEUR01 (sample SAMEA2622715, study PRJEB7988) | marine metagenome | biome: marine biome (ENVO:00000447); feature: surface water layer (ENVO:00002042); material: "saline water (ENVO:00002010), including plankton (ENVO:xxxxxxxx)" | depth 5 m
TGGAGAACGTGGACCTGCCGGACCACCTGGACCAACTGGTTCAAGAGGGCCTACAGGACCCCCGGGTCAGACCGGAGCAAGGGGTCCTACAGGACCACAAGGACCACAAGGTCCACAAGGACCACAAGGACCACAAGGGCCTCCAGGAACAACTGTGCATAGTGGTGAGCATAGTAGTTTAAGTGAGACCATATATAAAAAAACAAAACATGGAAGTGTTTCTTTAATAGTAAATTCACCATATTCCACCTATACGGGTAGTGGATTTATTATAAAACATAACAATAAATATTATATATGCACAGCAGCACACAATGTTATGTTAAGTAATAGAAATAATCTCGTTAATAATATTTACGCTTCTATTTATAGAAAAAATCGTGTTCCAGTTAAAATTCCTGTGAAAGTAATTGGTGTAGCAGGAACGGCCGATGTTGCCATATTAGAATTTAATAATTCTATTGGTGGTTTAGAACACATTGAATGGGCAGATGAATCACCAGAAACAGGCGAAAAATGTTATGTTCTGGGTGATCCTCTGGGACTCGATGCAATTTCGATAACAGATGGTGTTGTCCGTGATGGAAAATATATTATGGAAAATATTGTAGAATCTGTTTCGATTTCAGCCTCTATACAACAAGGAAATTCAGGAGGACCTATTCTCAATAAACATGGCAAAACAGTTGCAATTGTATCATACTCTCATGGAACACATTCCACATTTGGCTGGGGGTGTTCAATAAAAATAATGAAAATGATTGCAGAATATATTATAGAAGGGTATGAATCGACTGCACAAGTCACCAATTTTGTCGGCGGAACACTTGGTTCAAATATGACCGCCGTCAATGCAAAATATCTTTTAAGTATGGGAATTACAAATTACCCATTACAAGGATTTTATTTTAACAGTTATGACTGGATTAACCCAAGATATATTGTAGAAGAAATAGACGACAAGCCTATTGGTGTTTATGATTCACAAACCACACCCTATCAAATATACACATCACCAAATAAAACATTTAAACTTAAGTTAAAGCATATAAATGCTCCCAACTACTCCCAAATTGTATATAGAACTGCGAACAAAATATCAATAAATAAAGACATTCCTTTGGGCGGATCAAACAGCAACTCGATTATTAAACGTATAGAACCTGTTAAACAAAATAAAATATATATAAATAACAACAATGATCACAATAAAAAATTAAATTTACGGAGAATATATAAAATGTAAATATATAAAATTATTTAGACTAGTCAACTGTGCTAAGCGATTTGCTTAAGTTTTTCTATAACAAAGACTCTTTTATACTTCTTTTTTTTCTCTTTTGTATATCCATCACAAAGCCGTTTTGGGGTTAATTTAAAATTATAAGCTTTTAAAATTTGCCTAACAAAATTTAAAACAGGCCAGCGTTGTTTATTTCCTGCAGTATTTTGTAACGATGTAAGATATGAAGACGAGAAATGTTTCTTAAATAATACTACATATTCTTGCAAACTGTCATATTTATTATTACATACAAGAATATCACGTGGTATCACTAAATCATCTAAATCTGTATACTTTGAGCACGCAATTCCACAATGTTGTAAAAACTGTATCAAATTTTCGTGTTCTTTGTTTAATTTAACACATGCATCTCCAACACTTGTTTCTAACTGAATATATGTTTCATTTATATCACTCATATTATAACTATTTAAAATCATAATATAATATTAACTTATTATATTATGTTTGAGTATATAGTATCTGGTGTCTGTTACATTAACCGCAATATAAGACACAACATTTTACCATATATAAAAAATGAATATTTCCCCGAATGGCAGGAAATGGCATTTCAAATATTTAAGGTAATTAAAATGTCTCAAGGAATTTATCATTGATCTCTTAATAATGGTATAACGTATTCTCCTTCTTCAGTAATTTTATACTGGGCAATAATATTTGGCGAAGATGAACCTGTAATTACATCTTTCGCATCATAAACATTTCCAGCTGTATCGATATGATAATGAATACCTTTTATATCAACAACGGTTAATTCTATTTTTTCAAATTGCTCTACTGATTCATTACTTATTTCAATAACACCATGTGGTGTTCCTTTTAAATGTGTTCCACAATAATGGCTGCCTTCTCGTTTCCGCCTTGTGCACTGAAGCCCGTCTGCCCTTTTCGCAGTGCACCTGTCACATAACGGTGCATCATTTTTAACTCTTTTACGTTTCATAAAATCTGTCGTTGTTAGTGATAACGGTTCAAGATCGTATACATGCTGTAAGAATTCACTAAGTTTTACAGAACCATTTGTATCAACTACAGTGCAGTTATTACTCGCAAACCACTCATGAATGCTTGTTTTAAATTTTGTTTCATGATCTCTAATACGCGTAGCTAAACGTCTCTCCATACTATTTGTATTTATATGACATTGTTCAAATCAATTTTTTGTAAAATAAACTACTTATGAATTTTGAAATTTATGTTTTCTGAACTGACAACTGATTTAGCAAACTTTTGAACATCTCCACTAGTATCTAGAGTATTTTTAGACAAATCTGTGTATTTAATTACTGGAGAAATTATATTAGATATATTTGATGAAGTAGGAATCGATTGCGAAGGTTCTTCTTCTTGAGGAGTAGAAGGCTTTTGTGAAGGTTCTTCTTCTTCTTGATAAGAGGAAGGCTTTTGAGAAGGTTCTTCTTTTTCTTCTTGATAAGAGGAAGGCTTTTGTGAAGGTTCTTCTTTTTCTTCTTGAGGAGTAGAAGGATTTTGTGAAGGTTCTTCTTTTTCTTCTTGAGGAGAGGAAGGCTTTTGTGAAGGTTCTTCTGCATTTAATGGCATATCATCACTAATAATATTTACCACCATTTCTGTTTTAGTATATAATCTATTCAAATGTTTTTTATGGTGTGTATTAAAAGTTTTTAAATAATGATAAAACATTTTTATTTTTACTTCCATAACACTATTCATATAATCTTGTGTGTGTATCACAGTATCTATATGCAATCCCATGTTTAGCAAATTTTTTTCTTTATTATTAGTTGAAACATTGTCCTTAAAATACTTATCTAAGCGGCTTAAAATATCTACTATTTCAGATTGCATTTTTAAAACATTTCCAAAATCATAAACGATACTAGTATCTATACTTTTATAAGCAGGGAAATCTGCTTCCATTTTAAGTTCTTCTACAACATCTGGATCAATACTAGATACTATATAATCTTTTATATAGTAATATAACTTATAGTATTCACAATATATACGATTATTTATAAAGTTAAACATTTGTTGTAAATTGTTATACTCCTTTTCTATTAGTTCACTTTGAAAAAAAAGAGCATCAACGCCTAATGTGCATTCTATCTTTCTGTGTTTGATCACTACTTCACTATATATCTTACGCAGAGCTTTTAATTTAGTGTGTATCATCGTAAAGTCTCCCTCAATTTTTGAACGTAGGGCCTTAATTTCTCCAAATTCAGTATTTGCATTCGTTAAAGTATACATATACATATGTTAGAATATATGTATATGAGTTCTAAAGAAAATAACAAAAAAAAATCTAGCGAAGATAGTTCTTTACAGCCTTATGTAGAATGGACGTCAGATCATGAACTTATATTAGTTGAATGGGCAGATAAAGCAATGTGTTATAGATGGTTGCATGGAAAATCACATCAACATTTTTCTAAAGCAAATACATGGTTTACAATACCGGTTATTATAATGAGCACGTTAACCGGGACCGCAAATTTTGCCCAAGATAAATTTGAAGGAGCCACAAAAGAATATGTCACGGTCAGTATAGGAGCTGTAAATATTATAGCTGGAATTTTAACAACTATTCAACAATTTTTAAAAATTAGTGAATTAAATGAAGCACATCGTGTAAGTAGCTTATCGTGGGATAAATTTTATAGAAATATTAAAGTTGAACTAGCAAAATCTCCTACTGAGCGCACACCAGTGCTACAAATGTTAAAGACATCTAAAGAAGAATTTGATAGACTCATGGAAATTAGTCCGGCTATTTCTGAAAAAGTTGCTAAAGAATTTACCAAAACATTTAGTGGTGGTCCACTAAAAGGAGAATCGAAAATTGCAGAAGAACTTGTTAAAAAACAAGAGGCTTTTGGTTTACTAAAAAAACCTGATATATGTGGGCAACTAGAGTCTAGTAAAAATAGTATTTATAAACCAAAAAAACAATTGGCAGAAACGATTCAAACAATAAATAAAGCACGAGATTCTTTAGATAATGTTTCTAAACAAGAAAAAATAGAAACTATAATAAAATTTTTTAAAGAAAAAAAGTTAAGAGAACCAACAAATAGAGAAATACTAGATGAACTTGGTGATGAGGCAAATGATAATATAATTAATAATGCAAGAACTAATATGTCTAAATCTAATGTTATAGTAGATATCACAGATAATTAATTCATGCTTTCCGTTTGTTAAATATACCGCCCTGCATTTCAGTCGGCAAAATAGACCAAAAAATAATTAATGCAATAATCCATAATAAATAATTTCCATAAATTTCAAAACCTATACCAAAAAATGATAATGCTATTCCAGTAACATAAATAAAAAGCCATGATAATAAAATTGTATACAATATTTGTGATAGAAGAAACATATATATATTTATAGTAATAAAGTAATTTAAAGCAAAGATTTAATATATAGTATTAATGTCCAGTCCTATGATGTCCACACCCGATGATGCCCCTCCTGTCGAGAATTCTTCTTCTGTTGCTGAGGAGACACCCGCTGTTGCTGAGGAGACACCCGCTGTTGCTGAGGAGTCTTCTTCTGTTACTGAGGAGTCTTCTTCTGTTACTGAGGAGTCTTCTTCTGTTACTGAGGAGACCACCTCTTCTTCACCACCTCAACAGGAATCTCCTCAAGTTAGTCCTGATGGACAGGTAAATCTACTTTCAGTGCCAATTAATAATGAGAATGACGCTCTTAACGTTCTTATTGGTTTCCTTTCTGTTGCCCAGCGCCGTGGAGTTTTTGCAATCAATGAGTCTGCTAAAATTTTTGAGTGTGTAAAGAAATTCCACAGGTAAGACTGTATTATAAATAATTTCTTAAAATAAATATTTATAAAAAAATAAATATTTATAAAATAAATAAAAACATTTACTCTACCGTTACAGTGCTAAAATTATTTTCGATAAACTTTTGTGATGTATCGACAAAATAATATGTCAAAGGTAGTTGCTGATCAAATTGTTTCACAATAATTTGTGGATTCATGATAAACTCTTTTTCTGTGCATGAGTTACAATTTATTTTTTTTTTTCCAATACTTACTGAATCAAACTCTTGACTCCATAACCCATCTGAGTCACGATATTTACTTGTAATTTTATAAAACTCTTTTTTTTCTCGAAGTTGTTTACTGACTAAAGAATCGTCTTCTTTATCACTTTTTCTACCAAGTAAGCATGTAGATGTTCCTAAAAATAGTGCAAATCTAACTAAACCTCCTTTTGTATACGTTCCAATATCGTCTATGGTTATGAGTTTTCCATCAACATACATTGGCTTTCTAACTGATGCGCGGAGAGCATATCTCATTGCACGTTCATACCCAGCAAAATAATAGAATGAACCTAAAGATGCATATGGCGTTTCCCGTGCCAAACCAATACCTGCTACGAGAGCTATTTTTTTATAATAATTACCATAATACCCCACTTCAGGTATTTCATATTTTTGATTTTGCGCATTAAATAAAAATATAAATTCAGGATGAGTTAATAAAAATTCTGTTATATCGCTAGATATATTCATATTCAAATATTTTTTTGTATTCACAATTTCACTAACTAAACATGATATATATTTTTGAGAACGCTTTGCATTGTAAAGAGTTACATTACTATCAACTAATTCAAACCATAATTGATTTTGTGTATCACGTGTGTATTTTCCTTTAAGTATAATTTTTGAATTTAACTCTCTTTGAATACTATGATGTAATGCGTCAAGTGTTTTATTTTTAAAATTTGAAACATTCAACCATTCTAGTATGTCATTACGATTATGCAAAATATAAACTATAAAGGGCTTATCATCTATATTTTTTATAGAATATATACAAATATCTTCATCTTTAATTTTTATATGCGGAGCTACTCTTTCAAATTTTTTTTCGGCATGAAAATTTACATCTAAATTAGCAGGTATTGTTTTATATGTGTCTATGTTTTCTCCAGCAACCTCGTTATAAGTTTTGTCAACATTATGAGAATCATTCTTTATAGTATTGCCTGTTGTATTTTCAGAAGATTTCTTGAATTTATTAATAATTTTATCACGTGTAGAATTATTTAACATATATATATATTTCACATATATTTAATTATACCTTATGTCGAATACCTTCATTTACTTTTACAGAACGTTTTTCTAATATAAATTCACTAACTTCAATTGGATTAATCTCCGGGTGTTGTGCAAAATATTGCGATAAACACTCATCTAAATGTTTTTTACTTAACGCTGACTTAACTTTATTTTTCGTGTAAATAAGTTTTCCGTTTGCCATATCAAAGCAATCTATTTCATTTGTTTTCATAATCTCAACTAAACTAGACGATAACTGTTTTTTAAGTTCTCTGCGCTGTTTTAATTCTTTTTGTAACATTTTCATTTCGGTATCTACTTTCATCCACGATTTAATATTCTCAACCAAGTCCTCTTTTGTTGTCATTACCGTATATATAATAGAAATATTTATATGAGTAATTTTTATTATATAATATTTTATAAACAAAATATTATACTCATATGAGAACCGTTTTATTTTTTTATTAAAACCTCCTTGGCTATTGTGCGTATTATTTTATCATCTGAATTATTATGAACTCCGGCGTCAGTAATATATCTTATCATTTTAATATATTCTTCTGCGCCTTTATCTGTTTTACTCCAATCAGGATTATGTGTTTCCCATAGTTTAATTAGACCTATTTGCTTTTTCGCAACAATATTTATGGCATCCTTTATATGTTCTTTATTGTTGCTTTCCTTTCCCCATTCATTATTATCTCTTACATATAATACTTCGCGTTTCAAATCACAACAATGTATTGGTCGTTTATGTAACTCTAGTTCTCGCAAACCTTTTACAAATATATTTGTAATTCCTGATACATAACCATCTCTTCGAGTTTTATTCAAATCATCTAGATTCAATGATAAATTCTGAACAAATTCCGTTAAATTAATTGCATCTTTGCATTTCTCATTTAAAAATATTTGTAAATTAAATTTATTATGAATTACTGTGTTCCCTATCTTCGGAATCATTTCTTTTACTATTTCTCTCATTTCTTTATTTTCTAATAAAATATTTTGATTTTGTGAGATCAGATTTGTTATCGCGTTTCTTAATTCATTATCTATCTCATTACTCGGATTATGTTTTTCTACCATCTCTTTATTACAACTCTGTATATGCCTTTTATAGCTTTGTATATGATTATATTTTTTTCCACAAAGACATACATGTTGTATATCTTCATTTTTTAATATATTGGCTGTATTTTTTTTATGTTTTTTGGTAGAACAATGTTGCTTATACAAAAATTTTGTTTTACATGCATAATTGCAAAACTTACATTCAAATTTATATGACCCATTATCTTTTATTGTATTTTTTTTTTCATCCCCAGTATTAATATTTGTCATATTATAACATAGTATAATAATTATTAGTAATCTTTAAACTTTAACAAAATTATTTAACACCATAATTTTATTTTATTAGTTTGTTTTACATATTTGAAACCATTATGACGCGCATATTTTTTTGAGCATTTTTGAGCATTGACAGCAAAAAATATGCACTTTTTTTTGACCGTTTTTTGTCTCTTTAATTTATAACCATTTTAAGTCACATAATTACTTGTTGTTTTTAATAATTGTTACGATAAATTTTTTGCATATTTTTTTGAGCATTTTTGAGCATTATATGCACTTTTGAAAACCTAGAATCTCGAAACTTTTTGGTCATTTTTTTCATTAAAAACACACACCATAAAATTGCTAGGTAACTTTTTTATAAAAATTTGGTATTTAGAGCATGATGCTCTAAAGTGGTTATAATTTTGTTTTTTCTATTTTATATTTGATTTTTCAAAAATGGACAAAAATATTTGTCCATTTTTATTGTACGCAAAATAGAATCAGAAAAAATCATGCTATTAAAACAATATTATTATCTATAATTCGTTGAATCAACTTAGTTTTGTTACCACCAACCATAAGCTTGTTCTCACGCAATATATTTTTTAAAGACGGTATAGTATATTTTTTCCATATATTATCTATATCTTTGTTGGGATGCTGTAAAGTTTTTGCTGTAGATGATTTTTTTTTATTAAGTTTATCATGCATTTCGCACATATCACCATTTTTGGTATGATATCCTGGTTTTCCACATATTTTACCTTTATTTTTTCCACACATGATAATTTTACAGCAAGTTTTATGTGACATACAATATTTTGCTGGAGATGTTATTCCCCTTATTCTTTTTTCACCTATCTCATGTGGAATAAATGGCAACAGCTTATCTGATATATTTCTACACATAGGGCACTGAATTTCATTTAGTTTTAATTTAATATTATTATAGCGATTATGTGTTTTTTTAATGGAATATATATAATCAAATATAGAGGAATAATTAAATTTGTGATTACATGGTAAAGTAATGGCATTGTCATCAAAAGGTAATAAATTAATAGAACATACCTTACTATCATCTTCTTCATTAAAGTATGTATTATTAAGCTCCTTAAGAAATTCGTTGGTAGATATAATATTAGTCATAATATGTAAATTATATTATATCTTTATATAATATTGGTATGACAAAACAAGAATGGGGCAACGCAACATGGTTTCTTTTTCATGGATTAGCTACAAAAATTAGACCAGAATATCCAAATGAATATAAAAATATTTTGCAGTATTTTATAAAAATATGTCAAGTATTACCATGTCCTGATTGTAAAATGCATGCCAGCATGACAAACAAAAAAGCAAATTTACACCTTATAAATAGTAATGCTAAATTAAAGGATTATTTGTGGCAGTTTCACAATAAAGTCAACATGCGCATAAATAAACCATACTTTTCTTTAGAAGAACACGATAATTTATATAATTCTGTTAGAATAAACATGATTATTGAACCATTTTTTTATGCAATGTCTTTAAAAGTCCCAGCAGCTTTAATGATGGAGTCGTTACAGCGCCAACGTGTATTAATTGACTTTAATAGATACATTAATATGAATCTGCATAAATTTTATTAAACTACATAAGAATTCGACTATACATGAATTAAATTTAAATAGTATAATTTTTAAATTTAACTAGTAATATAACAAATTTATACTGTATTGCTTGATATTAGTTGTCCATGTTTATAGACAGAACATTTAAACGTTTGTTTTGATGGACGTGAACACATTACCCTGTTACTGTTCAATTCATTAAAATATACCAATGATTCATAACCTGCTGCCCTAAATAATGTATACCATGCAGAACCTAATATAAAACCAACCAAGCAACCCAAAGCAGCTCCTAAATACGTAGTGCAGCCATTATATGTTTTTGCAATTACATCTATTATTAATAAGCATAATAAAGATATAAGTAACACATAATTCATTTGATCATTATAATATAATGGTAACAGCAAATAAGCGCATGTAAAAGCTATGAATACTCCACTAGGAGATGGCGTTCCGTAAAATTTCCAAAAATTGGTATCAACTAAACCGCACGCAAATGAAGCCTTTTTGGGATCAGGTTGCATTTCTTTTACAGTTCCCATCAAAAAAGCATTAATTACAGCCGCTATTAATATACCTCCTAAATATATAATTCCTTTTATATTAAGATTAAATAGTGACGACATAAAAATAAAAAAACCGAGTAAAAATGGGGATATCAATGAAAACAACTGTGCCATATTGGAACCCGTTAAAGCCAAAGCCATAATTATACTATAATGATATTATTTATTATTCAAACACAATATTAAAAACCTCGTGAATAGTTTCCAGGGGTGTAAATTTTATGTCTTTAGAAATATTTTTATTATGTGGATTTTTTATGAATTCCTCATAATCATCAAAATTTTCTTTAGGAAAAATAAATTCTTTTACGCCTGCACGTATACCTCCAAGTATTTTTAGATCTAAACCTCCTATAGCTGTAATATTACCTTGTAAACAAATTTCTCCTGTAATAGCAATGTCAGCCCTAATTTTTTTTCCAGTAAATAAACTAAATATCGCTGTTGTTATTGCTGTTCCTGCAGATGGTCCATCTTTTGGTGTGGCACCTTCAGGAACATGAATATGTATTCCTTGATGTTTTGTTCGTGTCATTTTTTTTTGTAGCTTATCCATATTTGCAGCCGTCATTAAAGACCAAGCTAATGTTTTTGCGACAGTCATGCTTTCTTTCATGACATCACCCTGCATGCCAGTCAATTTAAGATTTAAAAAACTAGCACAGGGATATAAACTCACTTCGATCGGTAATATACCTCCTTGGCCCATGGAATTAGCCCATAATCCAGTTATTAAACCAACTTCATTTTTTCTATGAATCGTCTTTGGTTTATATTCTTTTCTATCATGTAAGTATTTTTTATCTACATCTTCGATCGTTAATTCTAATTTCTGTGATGAACTACTATTATTTTTTAAAAAATCTAAATTAATTTCACCAATAATTTCGAATAAAATCTGCTTTAATTTTCTTACGCCTGGTTCACAAGTATATTTTTCAATAATATGAATAATAACATCATCTGGTAATCTTATTGCTTTCTCCACGCCCATATTTTTATAAATTTCTGGTAACAAAAATTTATTGACAATTACCAACTTATTTTCGATAGATAGATGTTCAAATTTAATTCGATGTATTCTATCTAATAAAACACTGTCTATGGCGTTTGCGTCATTATATGAAAATATAAATAATGCCTTTGATAGATTTAAATCTACGCCTGAAAAATATTTATCTTGGAATGTATCATTCTGTGTTGAATCTACCAAATGTGTTAATATACCTATTATTTCCCTCCCATTTTCCGTTTTGCTTATTTTATCTAATTCATCTATGAAAATTATAGGATTCATGCACTGTTTATCCATTAAAATATCTACTATTTTACCCCAAGTAGACCCTACGTAAGTATAATTGTGACCATCAATAGTGCTGCCATTTGAAGATCCACCTATTGCTATAAATGAAAACGGTCTAGTATTTCCATCAGTATCTCTCAAACATTTTGCAATGCCTTGTTTTGCCAGAGATGTTTTCCCTACTCCGGGTGGACCTTCAAAACCAAAACAATATCCTGTTTGTTCTCCTGTAAGCCATTGTCCAATAATTCTCTCAATTTGCCGTTTTACTTTGGTATGGCCGTGAACCGCGTCATCTAATATTGAGGATACATTGGTGATATATTGTTTAATTTGTAACTGTGATGATAATATATTATTATTTAAATCAACAATCAATGGTAGTGGGTTATCGTGAGGAATTAGTAGTTTACATGTAGTTGCTAGTTTTATAATTGTATCTAAATATGTCTGTTTGTCATTTACATGTAAGGAAGATGAATTAGATATTATGTCTTGTTTCACTTCTATCGTTTCTATTTTATTAAAAATATGATCTATAAAATTAGATATATATAGCATCATTTCTTCGCGTTTTTTTCCTGAATGTAATAATTTTTGGTAGGATATAGTATTTTGTTTTATAACACTATTAATTTTCGTTATATTATCGACTAATTTATTACGCTTGCATTCGGTTAAGTATGTAATTAACCGCTGTTTCAATGTAGTTGCAAATTTTCTATAGTATGTTGTAGTAAGAAGCTCATTATATTTTTTTATTTCTACATTGGAATAATCTTCTTGGATGGGAAATTGTGTAATTTTATATGAGGAGTTTTGAATTTTATGTATTGTAGATTTAAATGTTTCTCGCGTTGTTCTCATTGTTTTAAGTATAGGCTCTTCACAATAGATACCAAACGGTATACGAAGCAGAGCGTCTAGATATTGCCGTGCCTTGATTCCAGAATCCTCTGTTTTGGCTTTAACTTCTTTTAATTTTATCATCGCTTTTTCTTTGACAGAGTCACTTACTTGCAATAAACATATTCTTTGTTCAAGTGGTATTTTATTAGCATCGTAATTTAATAAATTATTTGTATATGATTTTGTTTGTTTCATTGCATCATAAAAATATTTTTTAATAGTAATAGGCAGACTATCAAAAATAATAGTTTGTTCTGTTGAATCTATGGTTCCTTCATTATCATTTGTTAATAAATCATATAGTAAATATGCCATATACTGATATTCATGACAGTTTCCCATTAATAATAATTGTATTAATGTTGTGCGCTGTGAATATAATTCTGCACCAATAAAATTTTTTGTTACTTCACCAATTGGTTTTTGTCGAAGTAGTAATGTTTGTGTTCTATAACCAATATACTTTTCGTATAATTTATCGTTATCATATACTAAAAGCTCTTTTAATGTTAAACTATTTATGTATCGGTCAAACATAGTATCTTCAAACTCTTTAGATTCGGGGACATGTTCCCGTAAATTTAATAATTTCGATTGTATATACTCATAATTTAAACAACTTACTATAATATCGTCTGTTATTCCTGATATTATAAGAGTTTTTTTCTCTTCTGGACAATGCACACAAAATTTAATTCCATATACTTTTGTTAAAAAATCCTTACTTGTTCTAGCAAGATCAAAACATTCCAGATTGTCAGCAGAATCTAAAATCATAAAATCTTCAATGATTCTGTTTTTTTGTAAAACATATTTTTTTTCTTTGGATGTTTTTTTTTCATCTTTCCACTTTAATACTTTGTAACTTATCGGATGTATATATTTATTCATAATATGAAATTTTGCTTTTTCTTGGGTGTCAGTTATATGTTTATTAATATAATCGGTTCCAAAACAAACATTCAACATATCGGTTACGTTTTCAGTGCCATACTGTTTAAATAATGTTGACACGTCGGAGTTTATTTCTTGTAATTTTATAATATATTGTTCTGAATCATACTTTTGTTTATTTTTAATAGGAAAGTCCATATCTAATAATGTAGTAAATGTCGTTTCTAACGTTTGAATACACAAATTATAGTCTTTAGCGTTTATTATATGCATTGACTTGTATTTTTTTGCACTCAACATGGTTTTCTTTATTATTTCTAATAAAGTATTTATTTTTTCTTCAAGACAACAATGAATTTTTTTTTTTGTGGAAATATATTCTAACGAATCATCTATTATAATATTTTGTTGTTTTTGCTCTTTCTCTATCGATTCTGTGCTTGTTTTTGATTTTTTCTTAAATTTTTTTCTATTTTTTGATAGATTGTCTTTTGAATCCATTATATAATATTATATATATATAATATTATATAATATTTAATTAATAAATATAGGTATTGCATTTTTTTTTGAAAAAATTTAACGTAAAATGACGATTTCTCCTAAATCTATATAATTGTTCTAGAAATGTTATTTTAATTAGACATAAAACTATAAACGAATACTATGTATCTATGGGTATTCCCAGTTATTTTTCGCATATTGTAAAATCACATCGTAAAATTATTAAAAAATATAAAACAAATGAATGTAATATTGATAACCTTTATTTAGATAGCAATTCTATTATTTATGATGTTATTAGAGAATTAGATGCACGATGTAACGACGATACGCGCATTATAAAAGCTGTATGTGAAAAAATTATATATTATATTAACATAATTAATCCAAAGCAGCGGGTATTTATCGCATTTGATGGTGTTGCTCCTGTTGCAAAATTAAATCAACAGCGCACAAGAAGGTATAAAGGGAGTTTTCAGAAAAAACTTGTCGATGATTTGGAAGATATATATGAGTCACAGGCTACCCACGCACCACAGGCTACCCACGCACCACAGGCTACC
>CEUR01066464.1_pt1 | contig 13990 bp, 14 predicted proteins | sample 356411 | NCBI WGS metagenome assembly CEUR01 (sample SAMEA2622715, study PRJEB7988) | marine metagenome | biome: marine biome (ENVO:00000447); feature: surface water layer (ENVO:00002042); material: "saline water (ENVO:00002010), including plankton (ENVO:xxxxxxxx)" | depth 5 m
ACATTTCTTCCGGAGGGACATCCGGAGTATGATGATGCCTCATTTTCGGTGTTACACTTGTGCCAGGCGGTGTGCGACGCACCAGAAGAGGCAGCATATGGTCGCCACCAAACGACCAGGTGTCGTGTTCACGAGGATCGTATACCAGTGTCGCGTGACATATTTTGCATACGCGGCACTGGTATGATGCTCGTCGACGAAGAACTCACAAACCTGTTGCGGCGACAACTCAAGCCCGAGACACTTACGGGCAGTTTCGGCAAACTGGACTGGGTCAAGCTCAGCGTAAGTCCAATCATGGTTACGATCTGGTGGAAAAAAGAACCGTGAGGCATTCTGCCTGTGCACAATGGGCGGTTCTAACGAGAACATCCACGTGAACGGAACGTGAAGTGGATGGTTAGGCTGATGACCCTGATAGAACCCTAAAATTACGGACCACAAGGGATGACTCCACCCCTTGATTCCTGTGCCAGTGTTAACCATATACTGAGAACGCCGAGGGGGACCATTCATTGTCAGTAAAAACGTATGCTTTATTTTCTTAAAAATAGGATCATTATTGTGAATCACCTCATTTTCATAACACGAATACTTCGAATCCATTCAATTGATTGAAAATATTTCAATACAGCAATTCTCTAACGAAGTTTAAAATATTGTATTACAATAAGTATAATGGATCTACATTCCTGTTACACGTTTGAGGTCTTGAATTTTGATAACCCAGTTTTCAAAACAATACCAGTGTCCTATTTGATTACAATGGAAGGATCTAAACGTAGAGATAGTTACATTCATCAATTGAATACATACAAACCCACAAGAAAGGTTGTGATTGTAAAAAATATGGGATTCAAGAAATGCAATAAACCCCCCTGGGTAAATACTTCTGCTATGGATCTATGGCACGTGAATCTAACGATCTTAGAGAAGCATATCAAAGAGTCTAGTGCGCCAGTGCTAATATTAGAAGACGACGTCGAGTTCACTGATAATCTACTCCACAATAGTAAAGAGATAGAAGAATTTATAACACAGGATCATGTAGACGTGTATTCGCTTGGTAGCCAGACGTACGTGAGCTATCCCGTTAGTTTGAATGATGTACGTATAGTATATGGAGCGTGTACACAGGCGATAATATTCACTAATACCGGTGCGGTGAAGTTCCAAGGAGTTAATCGCATATTGGGTCTACATGATTGTGATATGTTCATGCAGTTGAACAGTTATATGGGTACGACCCCTAGTGCAACTCAAAGGTTTGGATCAACTATAAATTCTCAAGAATGGGATTATGGAGGGGTATTGCTAAAATATAATCAAATGTTCGGAAACCAATTCTTTAATTTTCATGCTCTTATTAGTATACTGGGGGGGATCATTCCTTTCTACGCAATTTGGGTGTTACTTTTTTTCACGTGTGTTTATTACATACTACATTTTTGCAGAAAGTCCTTATTGACATAAAAAAATATGATGCGTGTATATAATAATGAACTGTTACGAAGAGGAACTTTTGACTTATGACGATCCACTTTTCGCCCAGGTACCTTTGACTTTTCTGATCACAATGACGGGTTCTAAACGCCGTTCCGAATATATGACAGAATTGAATAAATTTCGCCTGACAGCACAAGTCATAATAATTTCCAATAAAGGTTACAAAAAATGCAACAAACCGGGGGTTGATTCAGCAGCACTTGATCTATGGCATGCAAATGTGTATGCTGCTCAAAGAGCAGCCGAATTAGCCCCCGGGCAACCAGTATTCATTTTAGAAGATGATGTAAAGTTCACAGCTAACATATCAAAGTTTGCTAAGGCTATCGAAGACTTCTTTTTAAAACAAACCGAACCTAGTGCGTACAAACTTGGGTGTATTCCGTATCTTTCGTATAGGTTATGGAACACGGAACATTTAAGAGTTTTTCATGCAGCAACTACTCATGCCGTGTTGTACAATGCAGCCGCATTGGCAAGATTCTCAGATTTTCGTATTAGATGGCTCCACGATCTTGAAATGTATCAATATCTTTTTGTATATACGTGTTCATATGTTTGTGCAACACAACATTTGGACTTTACAACAGAAAACTCAATGAGTTGGAATATTCTCGGTGTGCCCGAGCTGGCGTACAAAGTGATTGCTAATAATGACCAAGACGTCTTTTTCACAGTAGCACATACAATTGCTGCATATGGAGGAATCTACGTCTTGGTAATAATACTCGTTACAATTCTGGTAATTACGTTACGATTCGCATTCTTTTCCGGGCGAGTTTCGCCGAAGCTCGCAGCAAATGCGCCTCGCAAGAAGAGAACGTTAAAGTAAGACGTCTTTGGTGGAGTGGCTATTGTTAATAAAGCGGGTGCTGAATACTTTTCGCAGTCGCTGAGGATACTTAAAAACAGTATGAAAAAAAAATATTGTTCAATTCAATATAATGGCAAGCCTTCGGCAATTTAGCGCTATGATGCATATTCTAACAGCGGTAGCTTTTTTTTGTTTTATTGTACTATTCTTTCTTAATCAATATGGAATTGTCCCAATTTATATGTCTATTATAGCAGTAATAAGCGCTGTTGTCCTATTTATAATCGGTTTGTTTTCTTCTCCTGTCCCGAGATCTCGAGTAAGTAACGGGGGGAATACTAGCATTGGCAGGAATACTAGCAGGAATGCTAACGGAACGAGTCGGGGATCATTGCCACTCGCAGTGCGGCATCCAGGAGGAAAAATTAATCTCGCAGTACCTAACTCTAACAAAAAAATTAATCTCGCAGTACCTAACTCTAACAAAAAAATTAATCTCGCAGTACCTAACTCTAACAAAAAAATTAGAATATGAAATGTGACGCACTAAATATGTTAAAAGGAAGAATTGTGTTTTTTTCATGGTCAAATATGAGTCTTAGTCAAAATGATCAAGAGACGTTCAAGTCAGCACTCAAAGAGCTAGTTGAAACGCACAAAAACCTGAAAACTCTCAATGCTGAAGCGAAAGAGTTAAGAAACAGGCTGAAATCGCTCAAGACTGTTGTAATGGGTTTCATGCAAGTCACTGCACTTGATGTATGTCACGTGTCGCATGGTGGCCGTGAGGGCGAAATATCAATTAATACGAGGAAAAGAACAACAACACTTGACAAGGAAGCTGCAATTTCAGAAATTCAGAAGTATCTTACGAACGAAACTGCAGTTGACAAAGCGGAAGACCGTGCCACAGAAATTTGGAATGCAATGCAACAAACTCGAACAGTCCAGACACATAAAGATTTGTCAGTGAAAAAATTTTGAGCGCCAGAGCTAGCGGCCGGTCGAGGAGAATGGTATTGATTTTTATTTAAAAATACCTAGATTTAATATTAAAAATGAACATTGATTTACCTGATGATATTTTGGAAATTATTTGGGGTTTAGTAAGATTACAGCTTCATAAAGGATTAAAAGAGAGAATGTTCAAAAATATACATCATGAACTTCTCATAAGCAGCCACTGCTTTGACGAGGAGGATGTAGATCTTGTTGTGCATCAAACTGGTGCACACAGAAAATATGTGCAAAATACGTTATTTGCTGTCAATGGAGATATTTTTGAAGCAATCAAGTCAATTTACGATGAATATGATCTTTGGGATCGTTACAATCCTATTTATCCCAACCCATTCATAACCGTGAGATTCGGACTTTGAAAATAATCATGTCCAAATTGGCAGATTAAAAAAGAAAGATAAGTATCAATAGGTATGCCTGGAGCATATTTAAAAGGCAATTCCCTTTTTCCAGGAGCTTCATTTGTTGTTGATGAGATTTCACGCCCCTGGAATAACGAAGGTGTCGTTCAAGCTAGCTTCATAAACATGGACGATTTTAAGCCTGAATCGTTCTGTAAATTGAAATATTATAGACTTAAAAATATAATTTCCTTGTACATTGAGGCATTACTGATACCTAACTCACTGCCTTACACTGGTGTTGAAAACGACACGGCGTATATATATACTGGTAGTTTTGATTTTGATGATGTGAATACTGCTGCTCGATTCAAATTAGATTCGCGACTTTCATGCGCGCCCTTTCATTACCAAACTAGTTTATATGCAGAGGATTTCAAAACCGGTGTCTTTTTCGAATTGGGTCGTTCATATATAATGGGTTTTGTACATATGAATGGGTTGATTGATTCGACTGAATTGACTTTGACTGTGCCAAGCGGCTTTCTGCCCAATCACGAATATAGAATTAGTGGTACTTTCATTTACGAAACTTAACTAGGGCTAGCATTTGCATTTGCGTCTCCCCAATTTACTGCATTCGTCATGTTTTCATTACCGCGGTTTGTGATCCACTTATACACAAGCCACACGAGCCCAAGGATGATGGGAACTAAAAAAATTATGATTCCGTTTTTCAAATATGTTCTTATGGTATCGGAATCAAAGACGCTAGTGGGAATATTGTCATCAAACGTGCTATTTACTTCAATTTGATGTTCTAGTTCGGCTTCTGCAATTGCAAGTGTTTTTATTGTTTGCAAGTCCTGAAGAGAAATGGTATCAAAGGTAGGTAATGTTGATATGGTAGTATTTAGTCTCTCTTGTATTTGTGACATTTCGTTTTCTGTTTCTTGTAAGGAGTTTTGGAGGTTTTTATTTTGGGGGTCATTTTCAAGTGCTTGTTGCAGTAAAAAAGAATCTATTTGCAGTGATCTGATTTTGATTCGTTCTTTTTCTATATTTTTGAGAAGTTCGAGTGGTCTTTGAAAATCTATGTTTTTATTATTCAGTGTTAATTTTAGAGAGCTGACCTGTAGACTCAGATCTCCTGTACTCTCTTGTAAAAGTGTAAGTCTTCTTTCTTTTTCAGTTTCCAAATTATCAATACTCGATATCACATTTGATGATTGCTCATTTTCTTCTTCCATTACTCGTACTAGGGTCACGATTGCTTTTTGTTGATTGCTTTGTGCGTCAGTTGCTTCTTGGGTGAGACTCTCCACTTCTTTTGGAGAAAGTGATGGATCTTTCATTTTTTCTTGAACATCGTTAAGTGAAGATTGTGCAGTCTGCAGCTCATTTTTTGCTTGTCGAACTTGTTCTTGAACTTCAGACAATTCTTTTTTAGCCTGTCTCTCGTCTTCCTCCGCAAGTAAAATGTCACTGTTAATATCTGTTAATTCAGATTTCCTTGTTTTAAGTGTTTGGTCAATATTCAAAATGATTTCATCGATAGACATTGAATCATCTGCTGATTCTACAGCTAGGCTGCCATAGATATTTTCGATCTTGTCAACTATGTTATCAACTGTTCTTTGTTTCAATTCTGTTGATTTTTCAAGCTCTTCAACTTTTGCTTCCAGTGTTGTAAATCGGCCTTGTTCTTCATCATAAAGTTTCTGCTGCTGGCCTAGTTTAGTTTTTTCATTTTTAATATTTTCTTTGACCTCTTCAAGCTGTTGCAATGCTAAGTCTTCATCAGCTTCTGCTGTTTCAATGCTAGATTCTAATGTCTGTAACTGAGATGACTTTGTACTATATTGGCTTTCAAGGCGTGTAATGTCCGCTTCAAGTTTGGCCCTTTCATTTTCAATGTCTTCTTTGATGTCTTGGAACCGTTCTAATGCCGATTCTTCATCAGCTTCTGCTGTTTCAATGCTAGATTCTAATGTCTGCAACTGAGATGACTTTGTACTATATTGGCTTTCAAGGCTTGCGATGTCCGCTTTAATTTTGATCATATCTGGATTGTTGTCAATGTCGTTTAATATTTTGTTTTTGGCATCGATTTGGCTGTTAAGTGACGTTAGCTCAGTTTCTTTATCTCCATATTGTGTTTGTAAGGTACTTATTGAGCTTTTCTTAAGTGTTATAGTTTGACTCAAGGTGGTAATTTGGCCTTCTAGTTGGAATATTGTTGAGTTGTGCGTCTGTATTTTTCCCCTTGCAACACCTGCTTGTTGTACGGCAGCATCTCTTTCTGCTTTTTTACCTTGAAGATCCTGTTCCATCTGTGACACCTCTTTGGACAATTGTTCATGTTCCAGTTTTACACGATTCGTTTCCTGTTGTTGTGCGAGAAATGCTTCATTTTCTTGTTTAATATTTTCTCTGTGTGTTTGGAGGTCGCTAAGTGCTGTTGCATTCTGTGATCTGAGTTGCGCTTGTTTATCTCTCAACTCATCATTTGTACTTTGAATTTCTTTTTTTAAGTCACTTTGTTCTTGGAATTGTCTATCCAAAGTTTTTATTTTGGTGTTCTTCCTGGTAATAATTTCCTGCTTATTTCGGATGACTGCTTGCTTTTGCTGGATGGTTTTTTGTTTTTCATCTATTTCTGTTTGCAATTCACGAAGACGTGCAAGCATTTCTTGTTCTCTTGCAAGATTTTGTTTTAGATTTTTTGCCATCCAAGTCAGTTCTACTTCGTGTAGTCCAAGACCATTACCACTGCTGAAAGTGATTGATGATAGGCCTGGACCAGTTTGGAAGAACCATCCATTTTGCCATGTTTCGAAACAAAGAGTTCCATCTAGGTTGAAGTCAACTCCATTAAATAATTTTCTTCTGACTGCAGTATTTGCAAAGAAGTGGTTCCTATCATATAACTTGTTCCCAGTAGCCTTGGGATCTGTAGCCGTCCAGGGGCTTGCATTACAGCATAAGTCTCCACAGGCATCGAGACCTATATGAGTCCATCTGCACATACACGGTCCCGATCCCGGGATTGCCTTGTAACCGGGAGGTGCAGCGGAATTCGCGGGTAGTCTCGGTAGACCGTGTGGTATGGGCAATCTTCTGATAATGTATGGCTTATTCCACTCTGGATGGTGATTTTTCAAAGGTCCAGACTTATTCCCTGGTGGCCGGTAGTTGATACGTTTCTGTTGACCTGCTTGGTTGATAAAAGTAAGTGCATCCTTTCCAGAGAATTTCATTATGTCCTGTGTGCCATCTCCATAACTGAAGGTGATGGTTGCTTGTTCAACACTTATGTGTTTGATTCGTATTCGTGCTGAGCCACGGATCCCGGGGTGAGTTTTTGTGGTAGTGTTACCAATAACGTTGAATGTCTCTTGAATCGTCATTCTGTCAAGGTACGTCAACTAATTTTGACAGATCTTTTTTTTGCTTTTGTTTAGACCGTCTCCAAACTGGGTGAACATATAATTTCAACCTCATTAACTTGGTTGCTTTGTTGCGTTTCTGATGTAGTGAATTGTCGAGCACACATGAAACAAAAGATTAATTTGTTTACTTGATTTGTTTTGTTGTGGTCGAATATGCGTATGTATGTGCCACATGGTTCATGGCAAACACTACAAATCTTGATTTTGCTACACTCGCTTCCCATTCTTGCAATAATTAGAGTTTTTTATTTAAAGCGATGGTGTGTATTTTCATCACATAAAATGCAAACTGTCGATTTGTTTTGTGGATGTGGAGGGTTTACACAGGGACTGGTAAATGCCGGGTTTGATGTAAAGATGGGTATTGATTATGATGATGTGATACTTGAGACGTACAAGAACAATTTCGATCACTTGGCTGTCAAGCACAATTTGCAAGACTGGGAGGGTGCAGTAAGTTTGATTCAGCAACATATTCCAAATGTGGATATCGTAGTTGGGTCACCACCATGCACCGAGTTTTCACGGGCTGGCCAGCAGGTGGAGAATGAAATCGCTAGTCTTACAGTCAATTTTGCGAATATAGTGACAAAAATTCTTCCTCGTTTTTTTATAATGGAAAATGTTCCTGACGTTTTTCAGTCTCAATCACTCTCATTGGCAGTCGATATTCTTAACTTAGCAGGTTATTCTGTGACCTCTATTGTGAAAGATGCTCGTTACACAGGTGTGCCACAGAATAGAAGACGTTTTTTTATGATTGGATGTGCTGCAAGCGAAAAGAATCATGAGTTACTTTCGAATATTGTAAACGGCAGCAAGAAGAGACAAGAAATAGTTAGTGTGAAGCAATATTGCAATAAAATCGGAATTGATTGTCCTGAATTTTTGTACTTTTTTCCGAGAAACAAGTTTCAAGCACAAGTTGTAGACAGCAAGAATCCATATCCAACAATGCGATCAACGAACGGTGTTTGTATGAATAAGAATCCATCTAGCTCGACCACCCCAGCACAACTAAAAAGACCAAATGACGCTGCGGACTTGAATGTTGCAGAAACACTGTCGATAGAATTGGCATCAGCAATATCGAGTTTCCCCAAGGATTTCAAATGGCCCGAAAACAGAAAGCGTGTCGGTATACAACTTGGCAACTGTGTGCCACCACTGCTGGCCAGCTGGGTGGGGAAGCTCGCAGCAGAAAACCTCATTGATGCTGATCAAGTACCGGAAGGTCATGGAATTTGGGTTATGAGACCACATGAAAAAACATTAAAAAAGACTTCTCACCGCGATATATTTTTCAAAAAGATACGTGAAAATGGCGGCGATGACAAACATCCATCGATACACGTACATGCGTTATCTAATACCCGAGGGACTACAGGTGCTTTTCGCAGTGAGTCAATCGCCAGTGATCCCCGTGAGATAAGATATGAAATGGGAAATTCTCACGAGGTCGATGATGCGGCAACATATACAATGGGATTTCCACTAAAGTTAGGTTGGACTTTTATCATCAAAGAAAGAATTTGTCAAAAGTCTCGAATAGATGATCTATTTGTTTCTGTCCCTGGCCAGCCAGTTCCATTCAGGGGTAAAGCCATGCTTGTGAAAAATGGTCTTCTATCTGACTGACTGCCTAATTCTATTTTATGAGCCGCTGAAAATCAGATAATAATTGTTCTTTATTAGATACACTCATTTTGGTTCTGAGTCTCGTACCATAATATCGCCATAAGAAAGCTGAAAAAAGCATTGTCCAGATACCGAAAAGAAACAGATACAAAAAGTAATGTGTTTTCAGTAACAACATCGACAATGTAGTCAAGAAGAGTCCGAGAGCAAAAACAATGAAAATGTTCTGATTGGTAGATGTCATTTAATGTAAAGTGAACAAAATAATTATTAGTTGATAAATATGGACCCATCAACTAACAAATCAACTAACAATCCAGCTAACAAACCAACTAACACACCAACTACTAACAAACCAACTAACAAACCAACTACTAACAAACCAACTAACAATAAACAAAATAATAAACAAAATAATAAACAAAATAAACTAATAAAAAGTTTCGAAAATCTTGCCTCACAGATGCGTACAACATTTATTTCTGAGAAGTTACAACAAGTCAAGAAGGACATAAAGACTGAGAAACAGAATCACAAACTCATCATGGAACACATAATAAACACACATACACTAGGACCGAGAATACCAAATTACGCAATCATGTATCTGGCGAAACGACTGGGGCGAATTACAAACATTACCACTAAAATTTCTGACCCACTGAAATCAGTACTGGAAGAGTATATCGAAAAATATCACATATGTGGTGATTCCAGTCATACAAGGGTCTGTGATCTTTCAGATTTCTGTAAGGTTTTCATGAAAAATGGCAATTGTAATAATTTGAACTTGAATTTAATGCCAAAAGTCACTATGAGACAAATTAAAAATCCTAGTGTGACACAAAATAATCTTTTGGCATTTGCTGTTCGACCACAGTCGATTACACAGATACGAAAACAACTCACAAACAAACAAAATAATCAAAACAAATTGAAGCTTATAAAGGAAATGATAAATCCAAGTGGCAGATTCTTAAAATCAAATAAAATCAATGAAAAACAAGATAAACTCGCAATCAATCAGGTAGCGAGGCTTGTGATTCTGAAGGACAATGCTTCAAACATACAAGAGCGATTAAAGATAGATGCCTCAATCGCTTTACTAAGATTAGCAAGAACTCCCGAAAATTTGCAAGCTGCTTACCAAAGTATTGTAACGCTATGATTTCAAAAAATAAAATGTTGTAAGATATAAAATGGATTCTGTAAGTGACAAAACTCTTGGATCGTGGACGAGAAGCAAGAACGATACCGTGACATGCACAAAAGAAGGTACAGAGAATCAAGAACTCTTTAAGTTTGTGACGTACTCGCCCGAATACCTATCAGAAGGATCATGCGCTTTAGGTAATACACAAAATTGTACAGTATTTCGTCCGATGGATCTTACCAATGAGCCACGCCTTGGAAAACTGACAAATCTCAATACTATACAAAGAGAAGATACAAATAACAATGCAATGGGTATTCGTACTACTCCTGATTTCAAAACCGGAAATTTAATAGATCCCAGACTTATAAATGATATGAGTATTTTAGAGTCACGGTTCGAACATAATACACGACTCGACACACCAGCATCCTCATCGATGAATGAACATCACCTGGACGAAAAAGCACGCTATGCTCAATCATATCCTTCTGAATTTGCAAGAGATGCAACGCAAGTTTCAACTCGCGTCACCCGCAGGAACTCCTTTGCCGCGCAGTGCAAGAGCAACAGATCATAGTGGCCGCCCGTCGTTAATTACCAGTGTGATTTCGTGATACGAGTCCAGGTATTATCGTCAAAACAGAAATAGATGTAATCAGAATCATGTGCAACGTCTCCTTTCAGCCCTGTATCACCTGGTGATGTAGGTATACGAGCAACAACTCTCATGTTTTGCTTAATGTTATTTTCACTCAGTGTAGTGTCTCCAATTTGCAGACTGTTGTCAGATAAAAACAAATGTCTTACTTTGTACTCAGCGTTTCCAATATCAAACGAAGCATTGCTAGACGGAATCAGATGTCCATTAGATAAAATTTGCCACGGACCAGCAGCTAGTGATGAGCAAGACACTTGACCGTGAATTATACTTGCTTCTGGGGGTGTTGACATTTATATTCTATATCTGTACATTTTAACGCGAAATTCTATAGTGTGTCATCTAGCTATAGATCAGACAATGACTATAGCCTATCAAACATCTGGTGCAGCACGATTAAGTGACATATACATCATTTTGACCTTCAAACTGAATGTGTCAACAGATTGACGGAAATTGCGAGGTTTTGCCATTTCTTGATCGATGTCAGTGACAATATCAGCATATCGACTCGAAAAAGCAAAGTGTTTTTCACTTTTTCCTGAAAAATTGAAGAATTGACTCATTGCCGAAGCGAGCCCAGTTGTCATGAAAGCTGTCATTTCAATGTATCCTATCCATTGACTTTCTTGAAACGCGGAGGACAGAGGAGTCATGATCAATGGAATGAGAATAGCAGGCAAGCCATATTTCACGCTTTTTGCCTTGGCTGCTTTGGCTGCTTGCTCGTGTTTTGCAGCTAGGCTTTCACATGTTGCACGCCAGTTTTTTATGAGACTCTCTTGTGCGCTGCCCCATGGTTCATCCAGTCGTTCGTCAACATCATCGTCTTTTTCGTCGTTCATACGCTCGTACTTTAGCATGATATTTGGTATGATTTAAGGATGAAGCTTCTTTTTAAGCAGAAATTTAAAAAAATAAAAAAAACTAATATTAAACAGATGTCAGTCAATAAAAAAACACAATTTAAAAGCGAGTATTTAAATAATGTTACAAAATACCGAACACCTAAGGCAGAAAATAGACATTACAAATTTCTGCTCCAAAAACTGTCACCAATAGAGTTTGGTAATGAACGTGCGCGATTGCTTAACAGAGTTGGCGATGGATACTGGACCTATCTCAATCAAGCGTCGGGAGGAAGAAATGCGACTATTGCAAAGCAAAGAGAATCGAGAGAGACCGCGAACTTAGTGAGTAATCGATCGCCTAACAATCATAAAAAAAAAGGAGCCACCGCAAGTAAACAACGTCCACACAGAAAATTATCATTTGGGCGGCGGTCTAACCGAAGAAAAATGCCTTAAAGGAAGGAAGAATACGTTTTCAAATAAATCATGGACGATGGTTCGGATTTGGACTTTCACCCTCTGATCGATCGCGTGGAACAAGCTTGGGGGTTGCGATCTGGTGAGATAACAACTTCAGGGACAAATCCGTCTATTTTATCGTATCAGTCTACAATACAATTGATCAACGAGCTCCTTCCACTCACAACTGGACCAGAATCGTCTGCGCCATCGGTCGATGACGATGATGAAAATAATCCGGAAGCAATCGATCCTAGCAATTATGAGAATGGTGATATTTTGCTTCAGATGTTGGCAGATCGAGGCGAAGGTCCTCCAATTCTTACGTCAGTTCCAGAGGATTTGTTATCTTCGAGAAAGCGGCGATTGAGTGAGTTTGGTGATATGATGAATAAAATTTTTCAGACGGCTGAGTCAGATGGTCGGCAAGTTTATGATGATGACGCCCAATTTAGAATATCACGTTTACTGGAAATATTGTACTACACAGAAAATATTCAGGCTGGAATTTTACATTTGCAGAATTTGTTTTCAACCGGTACAGAATCCATTAGAAATGTACCTGGAGCTACGAAGCCAGTGTCTATGTTTGCGAAGCGATTCAAACGCACACCAGATATCAAAGCAACACCACAGCAGCAACTTTTACTGAGTATACTTAGTAAATTGTCTATTTTGGGTTACAAAAGATATGGAGAAAATGTTATGGTTCCTGTGATCATTGATGGCGTTTATACCTATTCGTGGAAGAAAATCTGCTCAATCGAAGAATTTGTGTGGAAGGAGATAAATTCTCACTACGAAGCGGAAAACTTTGATAACGCAACAAATGGAAAGGGAAATATCACATTTGTCATTGATTTTCTGCGTAAAGCAACACAGCACGAATTCATGGATCTGAGAAAAGAAAGACGAATTCATGCGTTTCGAAATGGGATTTACATTACATCTATCATGGACGAACGTGGTTTTTTCACGCCAAAGTCTCACATGATTCTTTTTTCGGATGCAAATCCTGCTGATGATCCAATTCTCAAACGAATGACGATAGATGGAAAAGTCGCAGCGTGTTTTCACGATTGCTGTTTACCGACGAGTCGTGACGAAAGTGGAAACATTATTTGCAACCCACAAACGTTTGAAAAAATCAGCACACACCAACGATGGACCGAGGAAGTAAAGTGCTGGTTTCGAGCAGCCTGCGGTCGAATGCTACATCCAATCGCGAGTACTCCTTCACCCCTAACATTGGAAAAATGGCAGGTATTCTTTCTTTTACTCGGAGTAGGAAACTCAGGAAAAAGTACTACCATTGACAATGTCGTGTACAACTTCTTCGATCCAGAAGACGTTGCTTACATACAAAATAACCTTGAAAAACAGTACGGCTGGTCGAAGTGTAAAGGGAAATACATGTGGCTTGCACCGGAGATAACAGGTAATTTTGCAGAAAACTGTGATCAAGCGCAATTTCAGCAAGTTGTTGAGGGTGGTAGACTTGCTTCCGCAAAGAAATATGCTGTAGAAACGATTGAGTTTGATCCATTCGATCTCCCTGGAATGATGGGTGCAAACGAAACGATCCAATTCCATGATAATGGTGAGAGTGTCTCGCGTCGGCGCGTGGACTTCAGTTTTGGTCAGCCGATTCAGCAAGTGGATCCACTAATGCCAGAGAAATTAAAAGATGAGCTCGGCCACATTTTGGTCAAATGCAACGAAGAATATCTGAGAAAGACCATTGAGGTGAAATCTCGAATTTGGGACTACTTGCCGGAATATTTCATTGAACTAAGGAAGGAAAACGCAGCATCTACAAATAGTCTGGAACATTTTATGCAAAACGGAAGACTAGAATTTCATCCAGACTTTTACATGGTACAAAGCGACTTCCAAAAAGAGTACAAAGTTTACTGCAAAACTAACGACATTACAAGTAAGACTTTGAAAAAAGATTACTTTCAAGGTCCCTTTCTTAAAAGAAACCTGAAAGTGGAAAAGGCTACACGTGATTGCCCTGTTGAACTAATTCGTAAAACAACAATCTGGATCACGGGCGTACGAATGATGCGAGAAGACGCTTGTCTTTAGAAAA
>CEUR01020976.1_pt1 | contig 13830 bp, 14 predicted proteins | sample 356411 | NCBI WGS metagenome assembly CEUR01 (sample SAMEA2622715, study PRJEB7988) | marine metagenome | biome: marine biome (ENVO:00000447); feature: surface water layer (ENVO:00002042); material: "saline water (ENVO:00002010), including plankton (ENVO:xxxxxxxx)" | depth 5 m
AGGTTTATATCTTTTCTCACCACAATCTCCTTTTGCAAATGCATCAGTTATAATGCTTGTTCCAGATAGTTGGATATTAAGTAACAATAAACTTCCTGCAATTACGCTTAATAGTACTTTTGTATAATTATCCATTTTTTCTCCTATTACATTCAAATCTTAATACTTATCGGACAATGATCACTGTATTTAATCCAATCATCATAATTTCCAATTGTACATGACTGTATTTTAGTGTTTTTTGTAAAAATATAATCTATATGATAAGTCTTATTTATCTTTTTTGTATGATAAAAAGTTGCATCACTTTCCTTTCCAAATTCATCATGTGTGTATTCATGATAAGAACTATTAAACTGAAGACTATTTAGTTTTTTATTTGTATCAGAAAAGTATGCATTATTTTTTTTGTCCCAAATAATTGAATTATTAAAATCACCTGCAACTATACCTATATCTTTACTGCTTAACCATTCTTTATAGTATTCAATTGCATTTAGTGTTGATCCATCAAACTGTGTTCCATATTTAATTGCTCTGTGATTATATGCCCAAACACCAAGTATATTCATATCATCAGTTTCAATGGGAAGAAAATAAACATAGTTAGAATTGTGACAATTACTTATTTTTGCAGATTTATCTTTAACTAGCACACCTAATCCCTTTTTTTCATTCTTACCTGTCCAAAAGTAAGTGTCATTAGCAAAATGATCATCTTTAAGTTTCTCGCATTCTTGAACGATTATAATATCTGATTGATATTTATCTAAATGATGAAATTTTTCTTTAAGTTTTAAATTACAGTTCCAAGATGTAATGATCATACCGTATTTAAGATTCTATTATTTCTGTTTGTAATAAATTTAATCATATTATTTTTATAAACAACATATTCCTCTACATTGCGTGGTAGCGGTGTACTATCAAAGTCCTTAAAAGGAATAAGATATTTAATTGATGAATAATCGCTTGATACTAAATCTTGAAGTAGAAAGAAATCAATATAACCTTTAAAATTATCAAATATTTTAAAATATGATTCATATCTTTCCATAGTTTCACTAAGTGGATTTTTTTTATTTTGATAAAACAATCTAATACATTCTAATGTTAAGTCAAATCTGTCTTTTATCTTACGATTAGTTCCTCTAGCGCCATTAAATGTCATTTTATTATCAATTCTTTTGCAAGGATATATGATGTAAGAACCTATTGTGCTACATAGTTTATAAAACGAATCTATCTCACTTGAGGGGATCTGATTAACTATATCAGACATACTTTTAGTTCGACTGTATGTATGACCTATACAGTCACTTGATAAATAAAATTCGCCTAATTCAGATTTGTGATGCAATAACTGTCTTGTCTCAAGATCAAGACTAAACATCTTTCCATTGGGTAATCGTTTATTCCAAAGAGTTTGGTGATATTTTCTTAATGTTGGACTCCATGTATCTGGATCTTTACCTTCAGGAGTATCCGAGAACATATCAAAAGTTATATCTATCATATTTCAAATACTTCCTTAAGAACGGGTATACATTCTTTACGTGAAAAAAGTTTAAAAGTAGAAAGGTGAGGTAAATGAATAAGTGTCTTACCTTTACTGTCTTTATATCTTATTATTTTGATATCCCCCCAACCTGAATCAAAAATCTTCTCTTTTTTAAAATCAGAAATAGAAGTCATATTACTTGCAACATCATTACCAATACAAATCAGTAAAGTGATATTATCTAGAGTTTTTTGCCAGAAGTATTTACCAAGTATTATTCCTGCGTCTCTCTGTTCTCGAGAAAGTGATGTCCATGATTTACTTCTAAATGGACAAATTGTGCCAGTAAGAATATCAGAAGGACTTTTCTTGAGAAGTTTGCATAGTTCTAAGAATTGATGAGTAATAGGAGATTTAGTTGTATGCCTCTCCACTTCATATGAATTACCTCTCTCATCAGATAATATTCTCATATCTGCCTCATCAGGCATTTTACTACCTGGATTTAGAGATATAAATGCAATAGAAGATTGATTGATAGTTGACCATGGACAATAAAGTAATTTATATCCTTCATTGAAATTATATTTGGTTTCGATATCTAATATTTTATTTTCAATATAATCTTTGTCCATGCATATTCAAATATATCATAGTAATTTGTGCTAAAATTATCTAAATGTGGGATTGGTGAACTCGAAGTTCTCAAAATCCCTTTTTCGCAAGAAAGTATCGGTTCGAGTCCGATCAGTGGTATGAATGAGAAGATTATGAAAAAAAAATTAATTTGCGGCATTGGTAACGCGCTTGTCGATAGTGAATATAAAGTTACTGATACAGAAATAGCTGATCTGAGTCTTACAAAAGGATGTATGGAGCTTAATGATCAGGAGAATCACATGAGGTTATTGTCTCATCTTAATGAGACACACGGGTCCGTCAAAATGATGCCTGGCGGTTCAGTTGCTAATTCCTTATACACATTATCCCAATTTGGTGTCGATGCGTCATTTATTGGCCGCGTTTCAGATGATGTAGCAGGAAATTCATTCATTAAGTCTCTTGAAAAAGTTGGAATTAAAGCATGTATTGATCAGGTTGATGTTGGCATTACAGGAGAATGCTTAGTATTAATCACGCCCGATCACGAGAGAACAATGTATACTCATCTGGGAGTATCTTCAGATCTAAATAAAGATGACATAGACCAAAATATGATAAAGAATTCTCGATATCTTTTAATTGAAGGATACTTAGTAACTTCAGATAGTACAAAAAACGTTGCTCTCCATGCTCTTGATATCGCGATAGAGAGTGAAACGAAGAAGGTCATTACATTATCTGATCCAAATGTCATCAAATTCTTTAGAGATAATATGATGGAACTACTTCATAAAAATTTTGATATGGTTTTTTGTAATAAACAAGAAGCATTAAATATATCGATGAAAGATAATATAGAAGATGCTATAGATTTTTTAAAAAATTATTCATCTGAAATCATTATCACATCAGGTAGCGAAGGTGCCTATGTAATCTGTAATGATGAAAGGGCACATGAGATTCCAGAAAAAGTTTCTCCTGTAGATTTAACTGGTGCTGGTGATATGTTTCTAGCTTCTTACATCTTTGCAAAAATAAATCAAAAGAGTCTCTCGGATTGTGTGAGATTTGCAAATAGGTGTGCAGGAGAGGTAATTCAAGAATATGGTGCTAAACTTGATAGCGATAGTGCGTATAAAAGGCTCTACGAAAGTCTATAGTGTTCTTATAATATCCTCTAGGACGGAATTAGGATTCGGATTTCCAGTAATTGCTCTTCCAATTACAATATAATCAGAGCCCAAATCAATTGCCTCTTTTGGTTTCGCAGCTTTATGATGATCCTGCTTATCATTATTTATTCTAATACCTGGTGTTACATATATTTTCGTGGAGTCTTTTAGAGTATTTATATCATATGGAGAGCAGACAAAACCATCTACACCTGATTCCATGGCTATATGTTTAAGCCTTTGAAGCTCTTCGTGTCTAGAACAGCCGTATATTTTTAGACAATCATTGTCAGATAAACTTGTAAGTGCTGTCACACCGATTAATTTGGTAGGAGTTTCACAATGTTCTTTTGCGCGCATTGCAGCTTTGGCCATATCTACACCACCTGAGAGATGAACGTTTAGCATCCATACATTGAGAGACAATGCTGAGAGACACGCCTTATATACAGTTGTAGGAATATCATGAAATTTAAGATCTAGAAAAACATCAAAGCCTTTATTTTGAACTTTCGTTACTATTTCTGGTCCATACTTTGTGAAAAGCTCTTTTCCGATCTTGAGTCGACACAACTCAGGATTTACTATGTCAGATAGAGCTATTGCATGATCAATATGATCATAATCTAATGCTATAATAATTTTTTTTGAGTCATCCATTAATTGTTACTCTCTCGCTAATTGTACTAGGTTCAATTGATTCCCAACTATTACATGACGGGCATTGCCATGTATGACTCTTTGAGGTGTAACCACATGTGCTGCAGCTAAACGATAAATAATTATCCCTAATCAATGTTAAAAAATCGCTTTGAAATGATGAGTTGTCGTTCTTACTTAAATACAAATTATCATACATTTTTGTGAAAACATTGTTACTCAATTTTAAAACATACTCAGATGAATCCTCAGAATTATAATTAATCATGAATTCATAAAGATCGGGTGAGAATAAGCTTGTTGATGACGCTGATAATACTAAATCATATATTTTTTTATCTATACTTGAATCCTTGTTTCTACTAGATAATTTGACTATTTCTTTTGAAGATATTAGTAGAAATTTCGAATCAACTTTCACAAGTGATTTCAAATAATCAATAGCAAGGCTTGGGTTATTATCAATATTTACCTCAAATAATAGTTTATATGCTCGAGCACAGTTTTTGTTTACATCTATCGCTTTTTTTAAAACAGTTATCATCTTATTCAGCTGATTGTCATTATAATAATCCAATGATTTTTCGCAATAATATTGAGAGATAAGGATCTCACTAGTTGTATTTCTTATAAGGTCACTCTTAATACTTTTACTGAAGTCTATTGCCTTATCCCAGTCTTTCGATAGTTCATAAGTCAGAAGCAAATATTCGTTACATGAGTCTTGATATGACTTATTCGTTTTTAGATTTAAGAGTATTTTTTCTGATTTATCATACAAGCCTGCGGCAAAGAAATCCTTAGATAATTCATACAGAGACTGATTCTTGATACCTTTATCAAGATTAGGTCTAGATAGAAGATTTTGATGAATCAGTATTGCTTTATCAAACTCCCCTCTCCTTCTGTATACACCACCTAACGCGAGATGTGTCTCTATGGTTGAGCTATCAACATCAATTAAGTCAGTAAATATCTTTAATGCTTTATCATCTTCATTATTAAGTAAATAGTTAAGACCTCTGTAATACTCTGCGCTATATATATTTGCTGTAGAGCTTTCGTTTACGCTTGATTTAGTGAAAAAATAAATTGACATGATCGCAATGAAAATGACAATAATAAGAATTTCAATCATTCAGTCCCGTCTCGAAGTGGGTTTCTCCTCAGATTGTCAAGCTCTTCGCGATTGTTTTCAAGAGCAATTTTCATCTCTCTTGTTTTCCTTTTATATGAGATAACAATGCTGATCAGGTATATAGATGTAGTTAGTATTCCGGCTATAAAGGCATATAGAATAATGATTGATAGTGGTAAGTCATAAATATCTATATAGAGATCTATAGATGTAACCTGGATGTTATATGTGGAAATAACAAAAGCTATAATAATCAGAAGAACCGTAAATAAAAGAAAAAAAAGTCTACCCATAAATATATTTTAGTGCACTTTTGATAAAATCAATAGATTAAATATTATTAACTCTAGATTTAAGCTCTTTGCTAGGTTTAAAATGAACGGTATTTCTTCTCTCGAGCGCTATTCTTTCACCAGTTTTGGGGTTTCTAGCAATACGTGATTGATGAGTATGGAGACAAAAGCTACCGAATCCTCTAATTTCTATTCTTTCTCCTTGGTACAAATTTGAACCAAGAAAGTCAATTATCTTTTTGATGGAAAATTCGATATCCGAGATATTAAGATTATTTGTCTTAGATACTAGGTCAATAATATCAGATTTATTCACTATCATTTTGTAAAGTACAAATCACTTGATAATTTTTCTTATCAATAGATTTTATACTACATGAAATACTTTCTGTAACTTTAAGAGTTTCGTTTTCAAGTATATTTTTAAGGTCTTTTTGTAAAAGTTTAAGTGAAGCTGTTATATTGTGCTTGATTTTCATATACACACCAGTTTCTGAAATACTTACAACCTCTGCATTGATAGTGGAGCCAGGCTCTAGGTCATCGATAAGAGTATCAAAATTAGATTCAATATGTTGTTTTATACCAAGAGATATCCTTTCCCTATCAGAATCAATTGAAAGAACAATAGATTCTAACTGATCGCCTTTTTTGTAAGATCTAATGAAGTCCTCAGGCTTTCCAATATTCGTGACATCAGATATGTGAACTAGTCCATCAATGTCTCCTTCTAATCCGACGAAGATTCCAAAATCAGTAATAGATTTAATTTCACTTTTAATAACATCTCCTTTTTCATGATTAGAGGAAAATTCGAACCATGGATTTGGCAAGCATTGTTTATAACTCAATGAAAGTCTTCTTTTTTCTTCATCAATCTCTATAACTTTTACATTAATTTGATCGCCAAGGTTAAGAACTTTTTTAGGGCTGATATTTTTATTAGTCCAATCTAATTCTGAGGTTCTAATTAAGCCCTCAATATTGTCACCAAGATCAACGAAGACACCGTAGTCAGCAATATTTACAACCTTACTTTCATAAACTTCGTTTAATTGAATATTACCATCAACTTTTTCCCAAGGATCATCTGATAACTGCTTCATCCCAAGACTCACTCTATTTTTCTCTTCATCATACTTTAGTACAGAGACTTCGATTTCATCACCAACTTTTAAAATTTCTTGTGGATGGTTTATTCGTTTCCATGATATATCGGTTATGTGAAGTAGGCCGTCCATTCCGCCTAAATCAATGAATGCTCCATAATCAGTAAGATTTTTAACAAAACCTTTTGTTACATTACCCTCAGCATATTTTTCTTTTATTTCCTCTGAACTGGATGTTTGATCCATTAAAACTGCTTTTCTAGAAAGAACAATGTTATTTCTAACTTTATCCATTTTGATTATTTTAAAATCTAGAGTTTTACCCTCAAGATAGTCTGTTTCTTTTGTTGGTCGAATATCAACTAATGAACCTGGAAGAAATGCCTTAACATCCATAAGTTCTACTGTAAAACCACCTTTAACTTTCCCGCAGACTTTTCCGGATACAATTTCTTGATTGTTGAGATAATTCTCGAGAGTTGACCAGACTTTCTTGCGTTTAGCTTTTTCCCTAGACAGAATTGTTTCGCCATAGCCATCTTCTACTAAATCCAATGTTACATCAACAATATCCCCTATAGAGACTTCTAGTTCTCCATTTGAATTCATAAATTGATTTTTTGGGATGATTCCCTCAGATTTTAAGCCTGCATTAGTAATAACAAAGTCATTTTTTATATCTATTACTTTTGCTGGTATTATTTCACCAGGCGTCATGTTCAACTGCGAAATATTCGATGCTAATAATTTTTCAAATTCTGATAATGTTGCCATAAGCTATATTTAATTAATTCTCTGTAATAGTATACATTTTTAATATTTTATCAACAATTGCATCAGGTTTTAGTTCGGATGTATCAATTATTTCGGCATTATCGGGGACTTTCAGAGGTGAAAGTGTTCGATTCATATCACTTTCATCTCTTTTCTTTAGTGACTTGTATACACTATCATAATTCACATCATCGCCTTTCTTTCTGAGCTCCTCTAGTCTTCGCTTTGCACGTATCTCGAGAGAAGCACTGATATACAACTTTAAGTTGGCTTCTGGAAACACCTCAGTCCCCATATCTCTGCCATTTGCGATTAATCCTTGGCCTTTTACACATGACTGTTGTATTTTAAACATGCGCTGTCGAATATCAGGGATTTTTGAAACAATAGAGGCGCTTTCGCCAACTTTCTCACTATATAACAGGTGATCAATCTTTTTATTTTCATAAAAAATTTCATACTCATTATCATTATTTGATCTAATGTCTATTTTAGAAACTAGTTCTTTTACGCTTCGTCTGTCTGTGAATTTATTTTTTGACTGCAGGAAAGCATAGCCAGCTGAACGATAGAGTTTCCCACTGTCTAGGAGAGTAAAGTTGAGTTTCTTCGCAAGCAATTTGGAGATCGTTGTTTTACCAGAGCCGCTTGTTCCATCAATTGTGATAATATATGTTGAATTAGATTTCATAAACTTCCCCGCCCAGATCTTTCAAAGTAGTTATAAAGTTAGGAAAAGATGTAGCGATGTTCTTTGTATTCATAATTATCAAAGATGTTTCTGAGATTAAACCCGCAACAGCAAAAGACATAGCAATACGATGATCATCATAGCTATCAATCTTGCCTCCTATTATTTTTCCTCCTGTAATTTCAATTGAGTCTTGTGTTGAAGATACTTTGATACCGATTGCTTTTAAACCGTTCTCCATAGCCTTTATTCTATCACTTTCTTTGTATCTCAATTCCTCTATGCCGCTTATTTTAGAGACCCCAGATGCTGCTGAGCATGCAATAAATAATATTGGGAGCTCATCTATCAAAGATGGGATTATTTCTCCGCTTATGTTAATAGGTTTTAGTTTTGAATATTTAACTTTTATATCACCAACATACTCATTAGAAATCTTATGAACGTTACTAATTTCTATTTGCGCGCCCATCTGTTTTAGGACAGATAGAATGCCTGTTCTATATTTATTTATATTAACATTGGAAAACTCAACGTATGAATCTTTTAGAATTAGACCCGCGACAATAAAAAATGATGCTGATGATATATCTGAACCTATAACGATATCTTTAGCAATCAATTTTTGACCGCCTTTAAAACTTGAAGAGTTGTTGTTTCTATAAATTTTATAGTTAAGATGTTCCAGTAAATTTTCTGTATGATCACGAGTTGGGGTTTTTTCATAAAATGTTGATTCTTCTTCAATGTACAATGCTGACATCATTAAACATGATTTAACTTGTGCGCTCGCAATATCTTGATTGTAACTTATAGAACTCAAAGATTTTGATCCTATTATTTTCAATGGTGCTTTACAATCATCCGATTCAATTGATGCTCCACAAGAAACTAGAGGCTTTATCACTCTTGCCATTGGTCTTTTCTTCAGTGACTCATCACCAGTTATAGATGAGTTAAAGTCTTGAGCCGCTAAGATCCCAGATAGTAGACGGATAAGTGTTCCGGAATTACCTGCATCTATAACATCGCTTGGCTTTTTTAAACCATAAAGTCCATTTCCTCTTATAAGTACTTGATTACCATCCATAGTAATATCAGCTCCTAATTGCCTCATAGCATTTACCGTTGCAATACAGTCTGCGGAAGTCAGAAAGTTAGATACCTTTAATTGTCCCTCTGATAATGATCCTAAAATGATACTTCTGTGTGAAATAGACTTATCACCGGGTATCTGAATTTTTCCAATTAAGGGATCAGATTTATTAACTATAAGATGATTTGATGAAGTCATTTAGTCTTGATTTGTATATCCTCAAGAAAAGCATTGATCTTAATTTTATTATCAGATTGAAGTATTTTTTTCATGTTAGAAGTGCTTTTCTGTATTCTGTTCAATGAATTTAGGATATTTTTTTTATTATTCATGAATATATCAGTCCACATCTGTGGATCACTTTTACTCAACCTAACATGTTCTTTTATCCCGCCACCTAAAAGTAGCTGTAAGTTCTTATCAATTATAGATTGAGGTAATGATTGAATGAAAACATACGACATTAAATGTGCAATATGACTTGTTTGAGACATTAATATATCATGAGTTTTAGAATCAATATCATATGTTGTCGAACCCATTAATTCCCAAAAATTTTTTAATTTGATGTAATTTGCTTTGACTGATGTATTTTTGTCAATGATAAAAACAACTTTGTTCTTTAACATATTTACTTTATTGTGTCGCACGCCCGACTTTTCCGAACCAGCCATGGGGTGTGAGCTAATAAAGTTTATATAAGTATTGCTAGTTAATTTAATAATTTTCTTATGAACAGCACCTTTTGAACTACCTATATCTGTGAGAAGAGTTTTTTTATTTACTGTTGTAACTAGCTTATCAATCACAGTTGAATAAGAACTGAGTGGTGTACATAAAATGATCAAGTCTGGATGTTGCATCTTGGAAAAATCAGTTACCTCATAGTCAATAAGATTATTCTTTAGGGCATATTTAACAGTTGACTTATTCTTATCGAAAGCTGAGATTTTTTTAGAGATCTTATTATTTTTTATAGCTTTACATAATGATCCACCCATCATCCCTAAGCCTATAATTAATACATTATTTAACATTGTTATAAAAAGATTTAAGTGTTTTGAGGAATATATTCATCTCCCTCTTTGTTCCCAAAGTTACTCTTAAGTATTTTTCAAGCTTGTAATTAGCTAGTGGACGGACAACAACGCCATTCTTTAACAAATATTTGAATAGCTCAGAAGATCTAGACCCAGCTTCAAATGTAATGAAATTACAAAAAGTACCTAAATATCTTATTGATAAATCATGAAATGCTTTTGTAACCATCTCTGATACAATATTATTATTCCTTTTACTTTCTATTACAAATTTGTGATCTCTAATTGCTATCGCTGCGGCTTCTTGAGCGAATAGATTTGTATTAAATGGTTGTTTATATAATTTTAATTTTTCAATATTTTTTACAGATGATATACCGTATCCGATTCTCATTGATGCGAGTCCATAAATCTTTGAAAATGATCTAGTAACAAATAGATTTTTATATTTTTTAACTAGGGATGCTGCGCTTTTGTCTATTTTTGTATCTAGATATTCGTAATATGCCTCATCGACGACAATATTTATACTTGGTGGTATAGATCTAATAAATGCATCAATATCGGATAATTTAATAAAGGTTCCAGTTGGATTTGCTGGATTCGCTAAAAATATTAATTTTGTTTTAGGTGTGATTTTTTCTCTTATCGATATAAGATCAATACCTAGATAGTTAGGGCTAGATATTTTTAAATCAGGTTTACTAACTACAACTTTAGCATCTTGAAGCTTAGATATGATTTCATATACTAGAAATGAATGTTTAGGGATGATAACTTCACTTGATCTATCTAGAGAAAGTCTCGCTATAAACTCTAATATCTCATTGCTACCATTTCCTAGAATAATATTTTTTTGAGATAACCTGTATCCAGTTTCTTTTGCGATAAGCGATTGAAGATCTATGGGTTTACTATTTGGGTAAAGATTAATCTTGTGCTTTATCTTGTTTATATAGTTCTCAACTTTTGAGGATATAAATGGATTTTCGTTAGATGACAATTTAATGATTTTTTTGAGATTATATTTTTTTTGGACATCAGTGATATTAAATCCAGGGCTATATTTAGTTATATTTTTTGTAGCCACTAATCTATGCTCTTTGGATATGAGCCCAATACTTGAAAATACTTTGCACTCTTAGATATTTTATTCAATGATTCGGATATCTTATTTGTACTGATGTGTCCGGAGATATCTATTAAAAATAAGTATTCCCAGTTTTTCTCCCTTGTAGGAATTGATTCAATTTTTGTCATAGATATTTTATTCTTAGCTAAAATTTCTAATGATCTAGACAGTGCGCCAGCTTTATTCTCTAGGGACATAAGAAATGAAGTTTTATCATTCTTAGAACTTCCAACATGTGTATTTCCTAAAATGAGAAAGCGCGTTGTATTATTCTTAATATCGTGAATATTCCTGGCTAAAACATTTAACCCATATAGTTTTGCACATACTTCATTTGCAATACACGCTGCATTTTTATCATCCTTTACCTTTAATGCTGCTTGTGCATTACTGTCTAATGATAACCTTTGTACATTTGATAAGTTTTTCGATATCCATTCGTCACATTGCAATAATGTTTGGTTATGAGCATAAACTTTTGTAATAGACTTCATAGATTTATTTTTAGACAATAGACAATGCTTGATGGGAATATTTTGCTCTCCACAAATATTTATTTTATATCTTATCAAAAAATCAAGTGTGCTTTTAATGCTTCCTTGATTTGAGTTTTCTACGGGTACGACCCCAAAATCACTACTATTATTTTTAACATCATTGAAAACGTCGAATAGATTATCTTTACTAATCTTGGTAACACTTTTTCCAAAAAATTTATTAGTTGCAATTTCACTATAGGTACCCTCAGGTCCTAGATATGAAACATTAAGATTTGTTTCAAGTGATAAGCACGATGATATAATTTCACGATATATATTATGTATGTGCTCAGCTGATAAAGGGCCGTCATTTAACGATCTGAGACTATTAATAATCTGAGATTCTCTCTCGGGACGAAAAATATTCGTATTATTTGAGTTTTTCTTGTACTCTGCGACATCTTTAGCGATATTAGCACGCTGATTTAGAAGCTTGAGTATCTTTTGGTCTAATAGATCTATTTTTTCTCGAAACTTTTTTAACATTCTTTAATCTTCAGTTCGCTCTGATGATATCGCAGATATTTTCTCATCATCAGACATATCTTGCAAACGAACACCTTGAGTATTCCTATTGATCGTTTTCATATCTGATGCAGATATTTTAATTGTTTTGCCTTTATTGGTTATTAGTATAATAAAATCGTTATTTTCTAAATTTACAGCTCCTACAACTTTACCATTCCTATCTGAGGTTTTAATTGATATAACGCCCTGACCGCCCCTGTTTTGTATATTATATGAATCAGTTGAAACTTTATTTCCAAATCCATTTTCAGTGACAAATATTAACTGTTCGGCAGACACATTTAGTGATGAAATAATTTTTGCATTCTTACTTAACTTTATCCCTGTAACTCCTTGTGTTCCTCGTGATCTTTCTCTAATTTGAGTTTCCTCAAACATTATTGATTTTCCAGATGATGAGGAGAGTATTATTTTTTCATTCCCTGATGTATGTAGCGCATTGAATAAGTAGTCGCCATCTTTTAGCAAGATTGCTTTTAATCCACTATTTCTTACTTTTTTGAATGATGATAAAGATAATCTATTGACCATACCATCTCGAGTAGTCAGAAATAGATTACTATTTTCATCAAAACTTTTAATCGCTAATAATGCAGATATTGACTCATCATTATCAAGAGGTAATATATTATTTATTGACTTCCCTCGTGCTTGTCTACTAGTGTCAGGTATATCAAAGACTCTAATTGAAAATGCCTTTCCTTTAGTTGAAAAACATAAGATTGTATCATGGGTATGAGCACAGACCAGTATTTTAGCCTTGTCACCCTCTTTGAAATTTGCTGCGTTGACACCACGTCCACCACGCTTTTGACTTTTAAATTCTGTATTGGGCATCCGTTTAACATAATTTGCCTCTGTCAGTACAACAATTACATCCTCTTTTTTTATCATATCTTCACGATTTAATAATCCCTCATCATGAGAAATCAAGGACCTTCTGTCTTGACCATATAAAGATTTAATTTCCTGAAGCTCAGTTATCATTAAATTATTCAATTCTAGAGGATTAGAGAGAATCTTCAGGTATTCTTTTATCGAATCAATTGCATCTTTGTAGTCATTTAATATTGTATCTTGTTCCATATTAGTTAATTTATTGAGTCTCATATCCAAAATTGCTTGTGCTTGTTCTTGACTAATTTTATATTTTTTATCTATGAGACCTACAGAAGTGTCAATTGACATAAAATCAGAACACTCTTCCATTAACTTTGATAAATTCCATTTATTAGTAGTTGTTGACCATGTCTTATTGATTATTCGTGTTCTTGCCTCTTCAGCTGATTTCGATTTTTTAATGAGATCAATCATTTCATCAATATTATTTAACGCTATACTCAATCCTTCAAGGATATGAGCCTTAGAGTAGGTTTTGTTTAGCAGGAATAGTGTCCTTCTGGTAATTATCTCTCTGCGGTGTTTTATAAATTCTAATAAGGCCTGAGGAACACTGATTGTACATGGTTCCCCATCAACCAAGCAGACCATGTTAGCAGAAAAAGACGTTTGTAAATTTGTCTGTTTATATAAACTACTCAGAATTACATCTGG